>C687J13896_1000473_pt1 | contig 29415 bp, 30 predicted proteins | sample RifGroE2_FD_13896 | JGI IMG/M metagenome (IMG submission 13896)
TTAGCTTTCGTGCAAAAGAATCTAATGTGGCTGATTATCGTCTCGATCAGTAGCGGGCTGATGTTAGTCTATTTCACTGGTGGCATCGCTTTCACTCCCTTTCTTTGCTTGGCAGCTGCTTTGTTGATGATTTATCCATCGTTAGTGCCATTAGATTTTAGTAAAGTGGCCGAGGTAAATAAACACAAGAGGATTATTATTATTTCCTTAATCATTAATTTTGTAATTTCTCCTTTGCTGGCTGTACTGATAGGCTGGTTATTTTTGTCACAAAGTCCTGGTTTGTGGCTCGGCTTGATTTTATTATCGATTCTACCCGGCGGTGGCATGGTTACGACTTGGGCCTATAAATCAAAGGCTGATATGCCGCTGACTGTTGGCATCGTCTTTGCGAATTTGATTGCCGCAATTGTTTTGGCACCATTTTATTTGGCGATTGCAATGAATAAGTTGACCATGCTGATAACACAACAAGCCGGTGGCAGTTGCGCAGTTTCTAAGGCAACTGGAGGGGTGCTTGATTGCCTATTCTCTAGCGGCGGTTCCATAAGTGCTCTAATGATTATCGTGCCTATTTTCTTTATCATCGTTATTCCATTATTACTAGCTTATTTCACACAATATTTTTACTTGAAGAAAGTCGGCCAAGAAAAATTTAACCGAATAAAGAGTAAGTTCGCTGCTTTTAGTAATTTAGGCATGTTGGTTGTGCTAGTATTATTGATGTCTATCAAGGAAAATAAGATAATATTTTCTCGACCAGATATAATACCAAAAGCCGTTTTAGTCCTGATCATATTCTATGTGATCAGTCTTGGTTTAGCCTGGAAATTAGGAAAAACTGTCGGTGGAGAAAAGGGCAGGGCGCTGGTCTGGGGTACATATCTGCGTTACATCACCTTGGCGCTTGGCTTGGCCATTTCATTGGTTTATCAAGACGCAGCTTACAGTTTAGTAATCATTATTGTCGTGCTGGCCTATCTAATCCAAATACCAAGTTCGTTCTGGTTGGTAAATAAATTTAATAAATAATTAAATATAAAAAGTATGAGTAAAGTAATTATCCTTACGGATCAAAATTTTGAGCAAGAAGTTCTAAAATCAGAGCTTCCAGTTTTGGTTGATTTTTGGGCACCTTGGTGTGGTCCATGCAAGATGATGGCTCCTGTTTTGGATGACCTATCAAATGATTTTAATGGCAAGATGTCAGTAGCCAAGCTTGATGTTGACAATCCCGCTCATCAGGCGATTGCAGGTAAGTATCAAATTCAATCAATTCCTGCCTTGAAGCTTTTTAAGAATGGGCAAGTTGTTAAAGAATATTTAGGTTATCGTGATAAAAATACTTTTGTGGGTGAGTTGAATTTAGCTTTATAATATGTCCATGGTAAAAGAGTTAAGCCCGAGCGAGGCCAAATTAGAATTAGAAAAAGGGGCATTGCTTGTTGATGTCCGTGAAACTTATGAAGTTGACGAATTTGCCTGCGATGTGCCTGAGACATTGGTTATGCCTTTGTCAGAACTCCAAAATAAGTATCAGGAATTACCTATAGATCGTGATTTAATTATTGCTTGTGCTGGTGGTGGCCGCAGTTTGTACGCTGCTACATTTTTATCACAGCATGGCTACGACAAGGTTGCCAATCTTGACGGAGGAGTTTTTACTTGGCATTCTCAAGGCTTGCCAGTGAAGAAGAGCGGAAAGGGAGCTGAGAAGAGTGTTAATAGTTGTAAACTTTGGTAGACAGAAGAAGTTTACTTGATTTAATTGATTATGCTGTATAGCTAGCCTGACTTTAAGCCTTATTATAAAGTAAAAATAAAACTCTTTGCAGATTCTCTGATTGAATTGCAGATTTTGACAAAAGTAGCACAATGTGCTATTTTTTGTTATTCGCTAGAGTTTAAATTCTTAAGCGTGATAAAACGAGAAAGTTAATAAGCCAAGGGGGCGCCATGTACAAAACTGATAAAAAAGTTGTCGATTTGTCTGAAGTGGGGATGTTGTTGAAAGAGAATGCAGACACAATTTATCGTGTTGTGGTAAAGCCTGTCTATGGTCGAACGGCCAGAGAGATGCTTGAAGCAAATGGCAGGAAATAGTGGGAGATGATTTCAGAATTATGGCCTGAACATGATTCATTTTTTAGTTATAGTAATAAATCGTTTGTGTTCATTCAAATCTGTGCTGGCGAGCCAAAACGAAAGGAGATATTATGGCTACAAACAGTGTTATAGTATTTGTTGATAGGAGTGGAGACCCTATGGTTTCTGTGCAGGCTGGAAGAACTAGTCAGAAATACATTGAAGATTTGCGCAAGTATGGCTATTGTCATGTCCGCACCCTTACTCAGGACGTTCCAGATGAGATGAGTGTGCAGAAGCTCCTGGATGTTATCGAGAAGAATGACGATGATAATATGACCCTTTCCAGAATTTTGATTGCTTTCGCTGGAACAGTTTATGACATGGGGAGGGGGAGGAGATAGGGAGTCCAGGAGAATGAAAACGAGAATGCTGTTATCTAAGCTTTAATTGCTACTATCCGAATGCGGGGTGGCGTTGATAAACATGAACTTAGAGGCAATGAAAGGAGGACTGCAATGAATCTGGAAGAACTCATCCGCGAGGTTGGAGGTAATGTCTTTCTCAAAAAGGCGAAAGTGGAATTCATCGATAAGATTCCCGGTTTAAACAATGTCAGAGTCCAGATACGTATTCTGGACCCGAGCACTGTGCCTGTTAACAGGGTCGATACTTGGTTGGTCAAGGTCGATGATCATGGTGAAGTCGTATGCGTGCTTCAACCACACAACTTTATCATCGTTTTGGATCCAGAGTTCGTTCTTCGTCGAGCGATGTTTTTCCCGAATATCGAAATAAAAAGTGCAAAGCAGTACATCGATGCCATTCTGGATCGGGTATCCGTCGGAGATACGCTCGATGTCTTGCACATCATGCCTGCCAATAATCCCGGCATCTATTGTTCATTCAGCTTGGATTTGAGCAGAGCTGATGATCGCCTTGAAGAGGAAATCCGTGTCATTGTCCGTGGTGCAAAAACACCCAAGGAAGTGCTCGCCAAGTTCGAAGGAATAACCATTCTCCCTGCGCCTGGAAAAGTATACCATGTCCAAGGTGCTGGTGATGGCTTCGATATCCTGTTTCTCATTGGAAACGGCGATCGCCCTCGTACGATACACTGTGTCGAAGAAGGTTTCGATGACGCAGGATAATTCATTTCAATATCTCATAGTTAAAGCCGCATGGTTCGCACCTGCGGCTATTTTTTTAAAATAATCATTGGCTAGATGAATATTTACTGTTTTACTCGTAATTCATTTTAAAATTGTTTTGGCGTCTTACTGAAATTGCCGTTTTAAAAATTAATTCATGTTTTTCTAAGTTATTAACAGTAATATTAAGATGGTCAAGCATTTATTTGTGTTGTATTATAGTAGAGTGCTTGAGAGAATGTTTAATTAAAGATACCAATAATTATGAAAAATAGTAGATTTTATATATTGTGCGGTATTATTCTGTCCATGCTATTATCAGCTTTGGATCAGACTATTGTTTCTACGGCGATGCCGCAAATCGTCGGTGAATTGAATGGCCTTTCTCATCTTAGCTGGGTTTTTACTGCCTATATGCTGGCCTCGACTGTAGCCGTACCTATTTATGGAAAACTGTCAGATATCTTCGGCATTAAAAAAATGTACATTTTGGCTATCTTTATTTTTCTTTTGGGCTCAATTCTCTCCGGGATGTCCCAATCAATGTTGCAGCTGATCATTTTTCGTGCAATCCAAGGAATCGGGGGAGGTGCTTTGATGGTAAATTCTATCGCTTTGATCGGTGATATATTTCCCCCGGCGGAAAGAGGGAAGTTCCAAGGAGTATTGGGTGGGGTATTCGGCCTGGCCAGTATCGGTGGGCCATTTTTAGGTGGTTTTATAACTGATCTATTTTCTTGGCGATGGATTTTTTATATCAATTTGCCATTGGGTCTTTTGGCTGCGACAGTTTTATTTTTCGCTTTGCCAAAAATAAAAGCATCATCGCAGAAAAAGAAGATCGATTATGCAGGAGCTGTCTTGATTACTCTGACCCTGGTGCCATTGTTGTTGGCTCTGGTTTGGGGCGGCAGCCAATATGCTTGGGACTCAATGCAGATTATCATCTCTTTCATAGTCGCTTCGCTAGCTTTTATTTTATTTATTCTGGTAGAAAAAAAAGCCACAGAACCTATCTTGTCTTTGGATCTGTTCAAAAATAAGGTATTTACGATATCTGTGGCGGCAACCTTTTTGTCATCGATGGGTATGTTTGGCGCCATGATGTATATTCCTGTCTTTGCTCAAGGCGTAATCGGCGTTTCTGCCACCAATACCGGCATGATCATGATGCCGATGATGGTATCCATGATTGTCGCTTCGATTATCAGCGGTCAGATAGTATCAAGAACTGGCAAGTACAAAGCTTTGGCTGTCGCAGGGATGGCGATCTCTGCCTTGGCAATGGTTTTTCTTTCTAGGATAGATGTAGAGACTACAAAAGCCTACTTATCTTTAGGGATGGTCATAATGGGTTCGGGACTGGGACTCACTATGCCGATTTTTAATATCATCGTGCAAAGTGCTTTCAGTAAAGAAAGACTAGGAGAGGTAACTGCCGGTACCCAATTATTTAGAAGTATCGGTGGCACAGTTGGTGCGGCTATTCTCGGGGGAGTAATGAATAGCCAACTATCCAAATATCTTTCCGGAATAGAAAAAGATCCTTTTGTAGCTACTCTGGTCCGGCTTGATCCGGGTTCTGAATTTTCAAAAATTAATGGCGATGTTATCCAGGGCTTGCTCAACCCTGCTGCTCAAGAAAAAATCAAGCTGTTGTTGTCACAAACTCCCATAGCTTTAAAAGCGCAGTTGTTGGAAAATTTTGAAAAATTTTTAGGAATCATCAAACTTGGCTTTGCTAATTCTATTGAACAATTATTCATCACCTCAGGAATCATCATGTCGCTAGCCTTGGTTACGGTTTTTTTCTTGCCACAGATCTCCTTAAGAAAAAATAATAAAAATGCTTTGGAAGAGACCGGCTTGATATTAGAAACCGAATTAGCGCAATCAGACAAGGAGCATGAGCAAGAATTGTAAATTTTAAATTGTCATAAAAAACAAGGTTGCCCTTGTTTTTTTAATTATTTAAATAGTACCTTGCGTTACATAGTAGCGTATGGTAATATAAAGATAAGAATATAAAAATGAAATTATGTCCAAAATGAATGAAATCAATATTGAGAATACCAAAGCTCAGATGCGTCGGGGAATCCTTGAGTTTTGCATCTTGCAGGTTATCAGTCGGGATAAAATCTATGCCTCGGAAATATTGAGCGTTTTGAAAAAAGCTAATCTGATCGTAGTAGAGGGAACTGTCTATCCTTTGCTCACCAGGTTAAAAAATTCGGGGCACCTGGATTATGACTGGGAAGAATCAAGAAGCGGTCCTCCTCGAAAATATTACACTTTGACTGCCAGTGGCAAGATCTTTCTCAACGAATTGAAAAAGACCTGGCAGGGTCTAAGCACCTCGACCAACTCCATCATTAAAAACTTTAAATAAACCTATGAAAAATGCATTTTCAATCACTCTCAACGGCGTTGTCTTCATGATAGAAGAAGATGCGCAAAAAAAGTTATCAGATTATTTCGATTCGATAAAAAAATATTACGGAGATGACGGAGAAGAGATAATGAGCGATATCGAGGCGAACATCGCTGAAAAATTCAAAGAAAAAAACAAAGGCAATCAGCAGGTGGTTACCTTGGAAGAGGTTGAAGAAATCATAAAGATAATGGGTACGGTTAACCAGATTGACGAGGAAGATGGGAATGATCCTGTGACGGCTGAAGAATCCGAGGGAAGGGAGAAGGGTTCTAGGCGTCGTCTTTATCGTGATAGTGAAGATGTGGTTTTGGCTGGGGTTTGTTCCGGCTTGGCCAAGTATTTTTCCGTCGATCTTCTCTTGATCAGATTGATCTTCGTCATACTGACCATCATGAATGGCCTTGGGTTAATTATCTATCTGGTGATGTGGCTTGCTGTACCTTTGGCCAAGACAAGTATGCAGAAATTGGAAATGCAAGGGGAGCCGGTCAATCTGAACAATATTGAAGAATTGGTGAAGGAAAAGACAGAACAAATAAAGAAAGAGAGCCAGATTGCTTATCAGAATCTGAAACAGAAGAAATCTGTCCTGGTAAAACTTATTAATTTACCGGTAATTTTAATAAGAGAAATAGTGAATTTTTTCCGCAGGATGATCTCAGGCTTATCGCCCGCGATAAGGATAATAAGCGGAAGCTTGATGCTAATGTTCTTTTTTGTCGGTTTCGTCATGTCCAGTTTTTGGCTGGCAAATCTGTTGTTTTTAAACGGCACCCCTTTATTTCAAGGAGATTTTCCTCTGACTGAAATTGCAAAGACAAAAGCATATATAATAACGGTAGTGTCCGTATATTTGACGGTGTTATTAGTGTTGGTCATGGTGCTTATGTTGGCAATAAGTATAATCGCTAAAAGAAGAATATTTAACATTCTGGTGATGACTATTCTGTTCGTCATTTTTACTCTGAATGTCACAGTAGTAACGATTTTTGGTTTTGATTTAGCCGGACAGATAAAAACGGTTTATGAAAAATATAAAGCCGAGAATATGATAGAAAAAAATATAGAGATTGAAGGGTTTAATGAGATTTCTGGTGTCGCCTATGCGAACTTGATCTTGGAAAAAGCGGATAAGTATTCGGTCACAGCCAGAGGCCTAAAAAAAGATGTTGAAAAAGTTGAATTCATCCTGCAAGCAACTAGTTCGCAGAAGATTGTAAATTTAAAAATCATGAGCAAGCGAAGAAATGGTTTTTTAGTGATTTCTGAGCCGGTTGAAATCTTGATCAAGGGACCAAACCTAAAGCGTGTCGATGTTTCCGGCTTTTTGGATTATGAAGCGGATAAATTAGGATCAGAAACGGAGATAATCGGAAAAGTGGCCGTTCGGAACGCACTGCCAGGACAAAGATTGGGCGGAGATCGGGATGAGCACGGCTGCATCCCTAGCGCAGGCTATAGCTGGTGTGAAAGCTCAGATAGATGCATCCGGGCATGGGAGGAGGTTTGTTTAACCGGATTAAACTTCTTTAAGACTGGAGTAATAATTAAAGAAGCTGGCGGTATGAATGGAGAAAATCTATATATTCTATATGAAGAGCCAGGCAAACCAGCTTTGCGAAAAAAATTGGTTTTTGATGAAAAAAGCCTTTGCGGTGATGAAGAAAGAAGTATTGTCTGTATGGCATTAAGTGTTTCTGATTTCGGCTTGGTTAACGGTGGTAGAGTTGAAATCAAGGGGATAGTATCTGAAGATCAAGTATTAGTGAGGCAGGTTATTAGGAAAAACATAGAATAGATTAATTAAAAAAACTGCTTATAAATAAAAGCAGTTTTTTAAATGGGTTTTTTATGGTAAGATTAAAATATTAAAGAATCATAAATGAAAATTGTAATATTCGATGGAAGCCACAACAAAACAGGCATGACATTAAAGTTGGTTGATAAATTTTTGGAAGGGGTAAAAAAAGGAAAACCAGATGCAGAAATTGTGACTTATGATTTATTGAATGAGAACATAGAATTTTGTCTTGGTTGCGGCAAGTGTACCGAAGACAAAGACCCAATCAATGCCGAATGCGTCATCGAAGATGATTGCAAAAAAATCAAACAAATAGCACTGGAGAGCGACGTGGTGGTTTTTGCAACGCCGATTTATGAATACTGCGTCAGTTCTTCAATGAAAAGATTTTTGGAAAGATGCTTGACATTAGTTACTTTCAGACTAGGTCCGGTTGCGCGGGCTAAGGTAACCAAGGGAAAGGTGGGGGTGGTAATTTGCTCTTCCGGTGCGCCCTTTCCTTTTAATCATCTGATGGGGATAACACGTTATCCAAAATTCATGCTCAAGCTTGGCTGCAAATTATTCGGTTGCGAAAAAGTTGAAATGATTATGGCTGGCGGCATGGCAATCAAGCCATCTTGGCAAGCTAAATGGGAAAACAAGGCTTTTAAGCTTGGCCAACAAATCACACAAAAAGATTAATAGTTCTTAATGTTTGCTTAATATATTTAAAAGATAATTATTTATTAATATTTAATTAACTTTTATTTTTATTCTTTAATCTAAAATAGGCTAAAAAATTACCCTGTTTTCGGTTATTAAAATAAAACTATGACTAAAAAGTTCACCTCAGAAGAAAAGGTAAGCTTTAATGTTTGGCAAAAAAGCATATTTTTTCTTTTCCTGTTTTTTGCCCTGAGCTTAATTACGAATAAAGCTCAAGCCGCAACTTATTATGTTGATGCGATAAACGGCAATGACGCTGCCATCGGCAACACCCAGGCGTCGCCCATAAAAACCATCTCTGCGCTGAACAAAAAGGCGTTGCTGGCTGGAGACTCGGTTTTATTCAAGAGAGGGCAGACTTGGCAATCCCAAGTTTCCCTCGCGGCAAAATCAGGTATGGCCGATGCCTACATTACCTATGGAGCATACGGTATCGGAGCTAAGCCGAAATTGAACAATATCACCTTAAAAGATAAGTCTTATATCAAATTCCAAGGACTTGAGTTTTACAATAATGCACCAGGGAATTGGATAGTATATATTGATAGTTCTGACCATATAGTTTTGGAGGATTGTAATTTGATTGCTGGTCCGCTCAACACTGGTTATGCCGTCCTCACCATCAGGGAAAATTCAGAATACAACGTGGTGCGTGGCTGTTTCATAGAACATAAGAACCTAATTGCGCAAAACGATGCAGTCAACTTAAAACATAATGCAAACTATAATTTAATAGAGAACAATATTATTGGCACTGCGACACATTACGCGCTGACTATTATGGGATCTACCGAGGATGTTGTGGCTACTAACCCTGACGGCAGTAAATACACCATTCCTTATTCTAAGTACACCGCCAGTTATAATATCATCAGAAATAATAAGATCAATAATCCTGAAGGGGCGATGGTTGAGATCCAATCTAATGCCAACCGGAATGTTTTTGAAGGCAACGAAGTATCAGGTGGGAAATCGACCGCTAATAACAATTCTTCGCCCCAGGCTGTAAAATCAGTATCTCAGTACAATATATTAAGGAATAATATTATCCACAGTAATATTTCTGACCGTGCCGCCGGAATCAGCTCAGTAGTCTATCGGAACGGCATTGCTCCAGCAAACAATTATCTGCACAACAGAACTTATAATAATGTCATTAATAATATCAAGGCTTCACCTTTGGTGATCGGCAATGATGAGCCGGCAGAATGTAATGCCGATGATAATGTTTACAAGAATAATATAATATTTGCAAATCCGACTGCGGATGGGATTCAGGTTACTGTCACCCCGTATGTTGCCAGTCCCAATTATTTTTTTATCAATAATATAATTTATAACGGTTCAGAAAGCAGTAATGTATTTAAAATAAAGGGTGTAGCCAGGAATGTTGCTGCGCAACAGACCGCTGACGGAGCGCATTTTTCAGGCAACGTACAAAAAGAACCGGCATTAGATTTATTTTACAAACCAAAAATTAATTCCCCGGCAATCGATAAGGGGGTTTATCTGACCAAAATAACTAGCGCAAGCGCAAACGGAACTAAATTTTACGTTGAAGATCCAAACTATTTTACGGATGGCTTTGGCATAACTTTGGGTGATAAGATCCAGGTTGGCAAAGACATCGTTCGAATAAAAAAGGTTGATTATAATAATAAGCTTCTTGAAGTGGACACGAGTATTTACTGGAGCCAGGGCTCGACTATTAGCAGGCCATATCTTGGAAATTTACCAGACATCGGAGTCTACGAATCGGATATCGTCGTGCCAGAAACTTGCACTAGCTTTAATTATTCAGACTGGGGAGTTTGTGTAAATGGAAGTCAAACCAGGAATGTTACTTCAAGTTTCCCAGCAAATTGTTCCGGTGGCAATCCTGTCTTAACTCAAAATTGTACTGTTATTCCGACCTGCACTTCTTGGACCTATTCTGCTTGGAGCACTTGCGTAAATAGTTTGCAGACTAGATCTGTGCTTTCTTCATCTCCTTTGAATTGTAGCGGTGGCAATCCGATTTTGTTGCAAGGTTGTCAGGTAGCCCCGGTCTGCATTGATTTGTCATTCAAAGGAGGTAGTGTTCAGTCGAGTGTAACTCAGAATAATACTTATAAAATCAGTTGTGATTATGGAGTGATCGTAGATTCGATAAACGCAAAAAACGATATAGGATATTGTAGTTGGACGGGCTGGAGTGGAACTGCTGCTAATTTTATCTGCAATTCGGGTTCGGTGGGAACAAGAAAAAATATATGCACCGTGGCTGCGGGAACAAAAAGCAATAGTTGTATCCAGGCCAATATCATCTCGAGCACTTCAGTCGTAGCTCCGCCACCGATCTGCACTTCTTGGACATATTCCAATTGGGGCAGCTGCACCAATGGTCAGCAGACCAGAACTGTTCTTTATAGCTTTCCTTTGAACTGTGTTAATGGTGCACCGGTACTGAGTCAGAACTGTCAAATGCCAGTTATTGACAGCGACAAAGATGGTATGAGCGATATTTATGAAAATGCTCTGGGTACCGATAGATACGACGCCGATATGGACAATGATGGTTATGGAGATAAGGAAGAGATATTGAATGGTTATGATCCTTTCGGACCAGGAAGAATAAGTTACAACAGTCAATTGACCAAGGAATATTCGGGTGAAATTATTTTAAAGGTTCAAGCCGAAGGCCAAATGTGGTATGTTAATCCATCCGATAAGCGTTATTTCATCAGCAGCCCAGGCGATCTTCTGATCGCAGTTAAAAAATTAGGAAGGGCAGTCAGACATAATATTATTACCAATTATGCTAATTATTTTTCAGTCCATGGCGGCAAATTCTTAGTAGATGTAGATGATGGAAATAAAATGTATTATTTCAACCCAGTCAATAAAAGACTATACTATATTGCGGATGCGGCTTCAGGCTTTGATTTGTTGAAATCTTTCGGCCAAGGCATGTCAAATGCTAATCTATGGAAAATCAGGTCCGGCTTTTTATACTAAAAAAAGACTTTTTTAACAGAGGCGTGCTTTAAGCGCGCCTCTTGTTTTTGCTTTTTATTAGTGGTATATTTATTTAGTGCTAAAATATTTTTTGTGCATATTTACCCAATTGGGTATTTTTTATTGAAAATCAATATAAAATTAAGATAAAAAAATGAATTACGATTCACTAGGAATTGGCAAAAAATTCCCTAAAATTTTGACCGCAGTAGTGGAGATTTCCAAGGGTGGACATAATAAATATGAAGTAGAGCCGGAAACCGGTTTTATTAAGCTTGATCGAGTCTTGCATTCGCCATTATTTTACCCCGTGGATTACGGCTTTATTCCACAGACCTTAGCCCCAGATGGTGATCACCTGGATGTTTTGATAGTCACCGATAGTCCTGCCATGACCGGTTGCGTGGTGGAGGTTCGTCCGCTTGGCATCCTTAGGATGACAGATGGGGGAGAACAAGACGATAAGATTATCGCCGTCCAAGCGAATAATCCTCACTATCATCATAAAAAGAAGTTAGCCGATTTAGCACCTCATCTTCTTGATGAGATTACGCATTTTTTTGAAGAATATAAGAAACTGGAGAACAAGCAAGTTGATGTGACTGGCTATGAATCTTTGAAAGCCGCAGAACAATTCATTATCGAGACTCATAAAGCATATAAAAATAAATAATAATAAAAGCAATACTCTGTTAAAGAGAATTGCTTTTTGTTTTAAAACAACGATATGTTATCCAATATAAAAAAATATCTGATTTCAATTTTTTCATTGGCGGTAGTAGCTGTTTTTTCGCATGCCTTTTTAAGGGATCAATTGATGCATTATATTGAAATAAATCCGGAGCATGAAATGTTGCTGATTTTTCTTTTGATTGCCATTCTTTTTGCCCTGTCTTTCGTTATTTTTTATATTTCACACTTGATCAAATTACCCTCGTTCGTGATTGCGATCTTTTTTGGAATCGCTGCCAAGCCTTTACTTCTGCCAATTACTGAAAATGAAGTCGCTTTAAGTATTATGGTCGGTTTAGGCGCTACCTTGATCTTGTTTTCGGGAGGGATCGAAACGCCATTCCACAACTTCAAAAAAAATATCTTAAAGATTTTTTCCTTATCCTTTGTGGGCTTGCTGATTACCGCATTCTTATTCTCTTTGTTCGTTTGGCTAGTCGGGGGCCAGATGTGGGGTCAGATTTCCATGGTTACGGCAGTCTTGCTTGGCGCTATCCTTGCCTCAACGGATCCGGCAGCGATTATTCCGGTGTTAAAGAAATTAAGATTTAAAAATCCTTCCACCAAGGATATAATCATTTCTGAAAGTGCCGTTACGGATGTGGTCGGCACTTTGTTGACCATTGTTTTTTTGGCTTATGTAACAACTAGTGTTAATTTCTTGAGCATCCAAACTTGGTACGGCAGCATATTTAATGGCAAAAGCGGACTTATCTTGTTGAAACAATTATTTTTTGGTGGAATTTTTGGTCTTTTCGGCTATCTATTGCTAGAGGGCCTTTCTCGTTTCAAGAAAAAATATGAACAAGAGTTCGAAGCTGATTCAGCTTTTTTCCTTTTTGTGCCGATTGTCATCTTTGTTTTGGCTTTGATTTTTGGCGGCAGTGGGTACCTGGCTGCGTTTATTGCAGGGTTGATTTTTCATTTGGCTGATCATCTGCAAGAGACAGAACATTTTTTTAATAGTTTGGTGGAGGGGTTTTTTAAACCGGTAATTTTCATCTTATTAGGTTCATTGGTTGATCCAGTTTCTTTATTGGCTTATGCGCCATTAGGAATCTTAGCAGCGATTGTTTTTATGGCGGTGATTCGACCGATTGCTGTTTTTGTCTCTCTGTTGCCATTTTACTTTTGGGGCAAAGACAAGATGAGTATACGTGATATGTGCTTCATCTCATTCGTTCGCGAGACAGGTGCGATCCCAGCCGTATTAATGGTAACCGTGGTAGGTTTGGGCATAAAGGATATTCATGGTTTGGTGGAGGTAGGTATGTGGACTATCTTGTTAACTCTTATTATTGAACCGATCTTTACACCATGGGTTGCAAAAAAATTAAATGTAGCAGATATACTTGAGGATAAGAAAAAAATTAAATTATCAACTACTCCAGTTGTTATACTGGCCTCTCGTGGACACACTTTTATCAGAAGATTGCCAAGAGTGATAGAATGGGCCAGAAAACAAAATATTTCACGAATAAAATTGTTGTTGTGTTTGGAGGACAAATACACTGAGGAGCTGGAAAAAGAAATCAAGGAAACCGCCGAAAAAGAATTTATAAAATATGATGAGGAGGCAAAAAAGCTTGGCCTTGAGCCGATTGACTTCGTTATCGTCAGTCGTAAAGGATTATTACAGACCAATATAAACGAATTGGCCGAAAATGATGGTGTTACTGCAATCTTTGTCGGCACCAAGATGCTCGACTATCGTTTGAGCGAAATAAAAAAGCTGGGAGTACCACTCTATTTCTTGGATTAAATGAAATAAATTTTATTAAAAACTGGACATTTGAACGTCCAGTTTTTTTGTTTAATTTATTCTTAAGGAAAACATTTAAAAATATGTTTATGAAAAAAAATTTGTACAGATATTCATATTTTTGGATTACTTTGGTATTTTTCATCGCAAGCCTAGTCTTGCAATGGGTTTTTGGTTGGTATGAATACAAGAATGAACAGGAGGAACATGGTCAGCCAATCGAGATAGGAAGTTATGTGGTTCAATTATCAAGGGGTGTTTTTGAGAATTGGCAATCAGAGTTCCTGCAATTAATCTGGCAAGTCGTGGGCTTGTCATTTTTATATTACGCCGGTTCTTCACAATCAAAAGAAAGTGATGACCGGAAAGAAGAAAAAATCGATTATATAATCAAAAAATTAGACCCGAAGAATTCAAAATCCATCATCCAAAAGATAGATATGCGTTATTGGCGGAAAAAATAGATACCTCAAGATTAAAGTCAAATTGACTTTTGGCAATTTTGAGGTATTTTTGTTATATAACAGTTTTTTGCTTCTCATTAAATAAGTGTAATCGTTTTTAAATGGAAAAGTTGTTTATAAAAAATAGAAAAGAACAAAAAATTTCCGTTATTGTTGAAAGGGCGGAAAAACAAGCAGGTTTGGCATTTGTGATGCATGGCATGGGCGTTTATAAAGAGCAGCCGCAGCTTGAAAAAATCGCTAATGCATTTAAGGAGAATAAATATACGGTTGTAAGATTTGATGCGACTAATGCCATGGGTGAAAGTGATGGAAATATTGAAGATGCAACAATTACAAATTATTATGAAGATCTGGAAGATGTGATCAAGTGGTCAGGAATTCAAGATTGGTATCAAGAACCTTTTGTTTTATGCGGACATAGTGCCGGCGGTATGTGCGTATCTCTTTACGCAGAGAAATACCCCTCAAAAGTAAAAGCTTTAGCGCCAATTTCAACCGTAGTTTCCAACACATTGATTTTTTATACCAAAGAGGAGATAGAAGACTGGAAAAAGACGGGATATAGGATTTGGACAAGTGTTTCCATGCCAGGGGTAATAAAAAAATTAAAATATGCATATTACGAAGACAAATTAAAACATGATCTCTTGGGGGAGGCAAATAACTTATTAATGCCGGTCTTAATGATTGTCGGAGACAACGATAAAGTCACACCTTTAAAGCATCAGCAAGTATTATTTGATCGATTACCGGGCAAGAAAGAGCTGCATGTAATAAAAAATGCTAAACATAATTTTGACAAAGAAGAGCACTTGAAAGAAATAAAAACAATTTTCATGAATTGGATAGATAAAATATAGTTTTGTGTCCTAATACAAAATTTCTGGATTCCTGCCTGCGCAGGAATGATACAAAGGACGTTTTCAGCTGTGTCATCCCGGATTTAGTACGGGATCCATTATGAATCACAGAACGATGTTTTTTAAAATAGGTTATTTGAGCTATAATTATTAAAACCAATTCAATTTATTAGTTTTCACTAAAAAAATATTTTGTAAATATAAAGTGGATCCCCGCCTCCGCGGGGATGACGGGGAGGGAAGGATTTTCTGCCAGAGAATGTGCTCTAGGGCATAAAAATAATTCCTTTAACCTCTTTTTCCGTCATCCCTGATTTAGTCCGGGATCCAGGGTTGGTTGGTACTAACGTGGATTTCAAATCTACAATTTAATATAATGATTACTTTGATATTAAAAAACATTATGGAAAAAGAAGTTGTTTTTGCCAATGTAGTTGCTGGCGTAGTCATAAAACAAGATGGAAAATATCTGTTGGTTCAAGAAAAACAACCCAAGGCTTATGGCTTGTGGAATTTACCTGCCGGCAGAGTTGATGTTGGCGACACTATTGAGTACACCGCAATTAAGGAAGCCAAGGAAGAATCAGGCTTTGACGTTGAATTGATTAGAAAATTAGATATTTTTCAAAATTTGGCTACTGATCCGGTTAAGCATGCTTTTGAAGCAAGAATAATCGGTGGAGAAATAAACTTTCCGGATGATGAGATATTAGACGTCCAATGGTTTGCTTTTGAAGAAATAATAAATATGGCTGATAAATTGCGGGATGGTTGGATATTGGAAGCAATAAAAATGGTTGAGGAAAAATAATATGTCAATAATCGAAGAAGCAAAAAAATATTTTCATAAAATGGTTCAGGATTTCAATTCCGATCCTTACGGTCTAGTTAATCATTTGAAAGAAATGGAGAAATGGGCTCATTTTATGATTGAAAAATATCCAGATGTCGAACAGGAGATTGTACTGTTGTCAGTATGGCTCCATGATATCGGACACTATCCCTTGCCCACAGATCAAGATCACGCAGTTCGCGGGGAAGAAAGAGCAAGAAAATTTTTAGAAGATCATAATTATGATGATAAAAAAATTGAAAAGGTTTTACATTGTGTAAGGGCACACCGTTGTAGGGATGTGATGCCGGAAACTAAAGAGGCAAAAATCATTGCATTTATTGATTCGGCAAGTCACATGACGGATACGATGTATCTTGATATCGTCAGGGAAGACAAGAATAACAAGGCCGAGCCTAGGGTTTTCGCAAAGATGGAACGTGATTTTAGAGATTTGTCTTGGTTTCCTGAAGTTCAAAAAGATTTATCAGAACTTTATGATTCATGGAAAAAATTATTGGAAGCTTATCAAAAAATTGATTTTAATTAGTTATTAAAATGCCCATAGAATTTGAAACACAAATACTAGATATTAACCCGGGGGAGATAATTGAAAAGCTTCGTGTTTTGGGGGCGGAGGAAAAGGAGGAAGTTTTTCAGAAACGTTGGATTTTTGATATTGTTTGCCTGAATTCTGAACAGCCGGGGCTGGGAGAGTGGATAAGAGTCCGTCAAGCCGGTGATAAGGTCGATATGACTTATAAACGAAAAAAAGATTTTAGTATTACTGGTACAGAAGAGATAGAACTAGCGATTGATGATTTTGATAAAGCTGCTGCTTTATTAAGCAAGTTAAGCTGTTTCACTGGGCAATATTTTCAAGAAAACAGACGCAAGCAATTTTTTTTGAATGATTTGGAATTCGATATTGATTATTGGCCGAACATTCCGCCATTTTTAGAGATAGAGGGGAAGAGCGAGGAAGATGTGAAAAGAGGCATGAAATTATTAGGCTTGGAAGAAAAAGAAAATGGCCATTTCGGTTTGATAAATATTTATGCAAAACACGGCATTAAGCTTCATGATTATAAGGAATTAAAATTTTGAAAAAATAATATTTTTCGTGTCATCCTCGCGTATGCGGGGACTCAGTGGCAGAAATGTTTAATAATAATAAGCAATCATTCTAGAAACAACTTCCCCAGTTTTTCTAGATTCCTGCTTTCGCAGGAATGACACAAGTTTTTAAATTAAATTTATGAACTTATATCAAAAAATCGAACAATTTGTGACTGATGCGTTTACAAAAGCCAATAAGCCGACTGACGTTTTTCATGCGCAGAGGACTGTGCACTGGATAAAGGAACTGAAACCGGACGCTGATGAGGCATTGTTGATTGCGGGTCTTGCTCATGATATTGACCGGGCTTTTAATGGCGACTGGAAAAGAGGCTCTTTTGATCCAGACTTTTTGCGGAAACATCAAGATTTAAGCGCCATTGAAGTTGAAAAATTCATGAAAGAAGAAAATGCATCCAAAGAATTGGTAGAAAAAGTTAAGAATTTGATTGCAAATCATGAGGTAGGGGGAGATGAGGAGCAAAATGTTCTCTGTGATGCTGATTGCCTGGCATATTTTGAGGAAAAAGCGATGCGTTGGGCAATACTTGCCAAGCATGAAGGCAAGGAAGGGGAAATGATCGAGAAAATAAAATATTATTTCAGCCGTTTCAAATCCGAAAAAGCCAAAGCAATTGCCCGGCCTTTTTATGACAACGTAATTAATTTTTTAAAATAAAAAATTATGAACGAGCAAAATCGACCATCGGTTGGTGTGGCAACCGTGGTCATAAAGGATAACAAAATTTTGATTGGCAAAGACACCAGAAAAGGGGACGCTGTTTTTGGCGTACCTGGCGGGCATTGGGAAAATGGCGAAACCCTCAAAGAGTGTGCAATTCGGGAAGTTAAAGAAGAATCAGGGATAGATTGTATAATTATTGGTATAGTTTCTGTTTATGATTTCTATCGCGAAGATAAAGACAAAAGTTATGTGACAATCGGCATGAAGGCCGATTTTAGTTCTGGCGAGGTTAGGGATTCACATGAAGAAGGACGATTGGATTGGGGTTGGTATTCACCGGAAGAAGCTTTAAAATTGAATTTATTTCCGGCAGATAAAATATTAATTGAAAGATTTTTATCTAAAGTTGTTTTTGAATAATTTGCCTTTAGATTTTTCGTGTTCTGCCACGCAGTGAACCGTAGATATTATTTTTTTGAATTCCAGTTAAAGGAATTGGTGATTCTAAATGGATCCCCGCCTGCGCTGGGATGAAGGAGTAGACGGCGGCAGTCTAAAAAATTATCTCTCTTGTGTCATCCTGAACTTGCTTGTCCGCCAAAGCTTTAGCGAGAGCGGGTTTCAGGATCAGGTGAAAAACAGAAAATCTTCTCTTTATTGTAGAATTAAATTTTATAATAAAAAGATTCCAAATGGATCCCCGCCTCCGCTGGGATGACGGAAAAAGGTAATCAATCAAAAAAACTATTTCTCTTGTGTACTCTTTTCAGGATGAGGTGAATAAAAAGAAAGCCTTCTCTTTGTTATAGTAGGGAAGATCGGTGATTCTAAATGGATTCCCCCCTTCGCGGGGATGACGGAATAGACGGATGGCAATCTAAAAACTAACTTTCTCGTGTCATCCTGAATTTATTTCAGGATCAGATTGGTAACTGAAAACCTTCTCTTTGTTGTAGACTTCTCTTTGTTGTAGAATTAAATTTTATAGTAAAGAAAATATGGTCGAGAAATAAAAAAAGGATGACTCGAAGTCATCCTGTTGTCTTAGGTCTCTGCTTAGTCTTTGCGCTCCCATCTCTCGAATTCAGAAGTGCTAAAATTTTAAGCAGCACAGCAACCAACGCAATGAGACCGTATATTACCAAATCCAGTGTTTCCATTTCTTCCCCCTTATTAAAAACATTGTATTTTTTTGTATCAGAGTTACAAAGGTCGTTTTGAATTTAAACTATAAAATAATAGTGATAATTTGTCAATATTAATCATCCTTTACAAAATATAAAAAATGTGTTATATTTGGTCGGTAGCTTTTTAGATTGGGTATATTCAGGGTAGTTTATATCAGTTTAAGGGCTAATTTTAATTAATATTAGTCTCTTTTGCTTCTCAAGAAGTTCTTAGATTAGCTTAGGACGGGGCCGACTCATGAGTCGGTATTTTAGCTACCATAAATTATGAAAACATTTAAAGAATTGGGTCTAAATACCCACATCCAACAGAGTTTAGAGGAGCTTGGCTATATCGAAGCAACTCCAATCCAAGAACAGGCGATCCCGTTTGTTTTGGAAAGTGATCAAGATATGATCGGCCTGGCGCAAACCGGCACTGGCAAAACGGCTGCTTTCGGTCTGCCGATTTTACAAAAGCTAGATAAAAATAAACAGCTGCAAGCGATCATTCTTTGCCCGACCCGCGAACTATGTTTGCAAATCAGCAAAGAGATTACTAATTTTGCCAAACATTCCGTCGGCGTTACTTTGGCCACGGTTTATGGCGGAGCAAGAATTGATTTGCAGATTCAACAGCTTCGAGCTGGCGCGAATATCGTAGTTGGCACACCGGGCCGCGTTCACGATTTAATTAGAAGAAAAATTTTAAAATTACAAACCATCCGGTTTGTAGTACTCGATGAAGCTGATGAAATGCTTGATTTAGGTTTTAAAGATGAGCTTGATGCTATTTTGGCGGAAACACCAAGGGAAAAACAGACCTTGCTTTTCTCTGCCACCATGTCAGCGACTATCTACAGCATTGCTAAGAAGTATATGGATGAGCCGAAAGAAATCAGCGTGGGTAAAAAGAATGTGGGAGCCGATAAAGTGGTCCACCAATATTATCTGGTTAAGCCCGGTCAAAAGTATGAAGCCTTGCGTCGTGTAGTTGATTCTGAGCCCGACATTTACGGAATCTTATTCTGCCGTACCAGAAATGAAACTCAGGAAATAGCAGACAGACTTAAGGAGGATCGCTATTCCACCGAGGCGTTGCATGGCGATGTTTCACAAAACATGCGAACTTTAATTATGGATCGTTTCCGCCAGCGCAAGATTCAGCTGTTAGTTGCTACAGATGTGGCAGCTCGCGGAATTGATGTAAACGACCTAACCCATGTGATCAACTATAGCTTACCGGATGTCAGTGAAATATATGTGCATCGAAGCGGCCGAACCGGTCGTGCGCAGAAAAGCGGAGTTTCACTTTCTATTTTAACCACTAGAGAATTACGAAAAATTAAAGAATTGGAACACAAGACTGGCAAAACTTTTGAACAAAAACACGTACCGACCGGACAGATGATCTGCGAAAAGCAATTACTTAGCTTGGTGGACAAGATGAAAAGCATTGAGGTGGACGAGAAGGAAATCGCGCCTTTCTTGCCGGCGGTCGAGGAAAGATTTAAAGGCATGTCCAGATCTGAACTATTAGCTCGTTTTGTTTCGGCTGAATTCAACCATTTTTTATCTTTATATAAAGACTCTAAAGACATCGAGGCGATTTCAGCCGGCAGTCAATACGAGAATGAAAGAGGCGGGCGAGAACGTAAAGAACGACAACCGGATGAAAATTTTATCAATGCACGCATTAATATCGGCAAAAAAGACGGACTGGATATTAAAACTCTATTCGGATTGATCAACAGCCAGCGTGAATTGAAGGGCGCTGAAGTCGGTAAAATCAAAATGTCTGATACTTTCACTGTTTTTGGCATTGAGAAAGCCAGACAAAATGATATCGCAAAAAGTTTTAGAGCCTCACGTTTCAAAGGCAGACCGATTGAAGTCAGGGTTGTGGATGGATTTGAAGCAGATAGACCTAACAGAAATTTTTCTGGAAAAACTTACCAAGGAGCTCGTAAGGGCAATAGAAAACCTAGCCCATTCAAAGGGCGAAGATAGCAAACAAAACAACAAGGTCAGGAATAGGCCTTGTTTTTTTGTGCAAAATTTATCTTTTCTATGCTATTATTTAGATATAATATAAATATAAAAAAGCCTATGAAATGGAAATATAAGAATACTTTTTTATTGCTCGTAAGCCTTATTGTTTTGTACTTTGTGGCGGAAACTGAGTTTGTTAAGCAATTCATCGCTAAAATCGGTGAGTGGGGCTATTTCGGAGCTTTTTTGGTTGGCATATTTTTTGTTTCCACTTTTACCGTCGCTCCATCCGTTCTGGTAATCTATTATTTGGCCCAATCATTAAATCCATGGGAAGTGGCGATATTTGCCGGTATTGGCGCCGTCATCGGGGATGCTTTGATTTTCAGTTTTTTAAGAGATGGGATTTTTGATGAAATCAGACCGTTATTCAGTTTCTTTCAAAAGCCATTATTTTTAAGAATGATCAATTCCTCATACTTTGCCTGGTTCTTGCCGATTATTGGGGCACTGATAATCGCTTCGCCTTTCCCGGATGAAATCGGTATAAGCTTGATGGGGCTTAGCAAGATTAAGCGTTGGCAATTTTTAATCGTATCATTTGTTCTTAATTCAGCCGGGTTATTAATAATAACAACTCTGGCAAGAGGTTAATGAATAATATGGATAAAATCGAAGTTTATTATTTTTCTGGAACCGGGAATTCTTTGCATGGGTCTCAAGGGCTAGCTAAAAGACTCCCAAATGTCAGTTTGTTGCCCATAGCCAGTTTGTTAAAAAAAGACAAGGTGAGCGCATTGGGTGCGGTAGTGGGCTTCATTTTTCCTGTCCATCTTTCTACAATCCCAATTTTTCTTAAAGATTTTATAAAAAAAGTAGATCTTAGCTCTGCTGAATACATTTTTGCCGTGGCCACCAGAATAGGCACGGAACATAGCGCATTTTTTGAGATCGAAAAGATCCTGAGGAAGAAAGGTAAACACCTGAGCTCTTCTTTTAATTTGAATATGCCAAGCAATGACCCGAAATTTAATTTTACTCCAGCAGGAGGGTATGAGATGAAGGAATTAGAGAAGGAAGTTGAAAGGCAGTTAGAAGTGATTTCTAGGGCAATTGATAATAAAGAACAATTGCCAATCAAGGATAAGAATTATTTGACCCGCATCCCTTTTGTTCGGCTACTTTCTCCTTTAGTGACACTATTAGATGGAATACAGCAAAATTTTTATGCTGATGATAAATGTGCCGGCTGTGGCATTTGCAAAAAAGTTTGTCTCTCGGGAAAAATTAAAATGAGTGAGGGTCGGCCAATTTGGCAAAAAGAGATTAAATGTTTTAAATGCTATGCTTGTCTAAACTATTGCCCCAATCAAGCTGTCCAGATTAAAAATTTTACAGAAAAAAAGGGTAGATACTCGCATCCGTATGCTTCAGCAGACGAGATTGCTCGACAGAAATTTGACATGTAAAGATTTCTAATTAAAATGAGCTTATAAACTCATTTTTTTATAGTAGTTTATATATTTTTATGTTAACTCAATTTGAAAAAGAAGTTTTAAAAAATATTGCCAAGGTTCCTCTTGGCAAGGTAACAACCTACAAAGACTTGGCTTGTGCGATCGGGCGGCCACGGTCAGCCAGGGCAGTGGGTAATGCGCTAAATAAGAATCCTGACGCGCCTACCGTGCCTTGCCATCGGGTGGTAAAATCGGACGGCAGGCTTGGGGGTTATGCTTGGGGTGTAAAAAAGAAAATTGGTTTGCTCAAAGATGAGGGGGTTTTGATTAAAAATGGAAGGGTAGTTGATTTTGAAAACAGATTATATATTTTTAAAAAATAATTTAGAGAAAAAACAGCATTCACTTGAAAGCTGTTTTTTTTGTTGATTAATGGATTATAGAAGACAATGTTTTGGTTAGCTCTGGAATATTATTTCTTTGTTGATCGGTAATCATATCTTCGATTTTGTTCTTGATGGTTTCGGTCGCATCGTCAAGTAGATTTTTGCCAGCCGGGGTGAGGGAGGCATATCTGGCGCGAGCATCTCGTTCATTAACATCTCGCGATATCAGGCCGATTTTTTCCATTGGGATAAGCATGCGGGTGATGCTGGAAGCGGTAAGGCCAATGCTTTCTGCCAGGTCTATCCGACGCATTTTCCCTTCGGGTGCTTCATTGAGATAATGCAATATCATGAAGTCGGCAAAAGTTAAACCGTGGCAGCTTAAACGGCGAGTCATTATAGCATCGGCTTTTGCCAGGAGAAGGAAAAAACTAAGTAGATTATTCATAATAGTTAATTAGTTTACATATCAAGTATATATCAAGCATATTGAGTTGTCAAATAGATTGACGGAGTCCGACTCCGTCATCCGACGGAGTCGGACTCCGTTATTACCCAACTATGATTTACGATGCCTTAGGCGGCGCCTGCAGCATTCTCCTTGGCCTCTGTTCGAATTCTGACTGAGTTCGCAGGAACAAAATAAATAATGAATGGTAAAAAAAACTTCAGGTTGATTGCCTGAAGCTATTCGAATACTTCTCCGCCATGTGATGGGCAGGCTGTGTATTTTTCATCTCCGAAAACAGAAATCGTCCAGCCTTTATCCCATAACTCATCTATATTTTTGGCTTCCGTGGTTTCTGTACATCCCTCTTCGCAGCATTTAAAGAGCATTTTCCACCCTCCTTAGTACGTTAATTTATTCAACCCACTTATCTACATACTGGCCGAAGCCGTAGATGTTGAATTTATTTTTTAATTTGATCGAGGTGTTGAGATATGAAACTACCGATGATAGTTCTATTAAATATCTGTCTTTGACGACTTTGTATTTGATTGATTTTGCCTGAATTGCTCTTCTGATAGTTTTACCGGTTACTCCGCCGAATTTTGCGGCTTCGGAAACAGAAAGCCAGATCGGGTTTGCTCCCAAATTTTCAATTTCGTTTTCTGTAAAATTGTTTGAGTTCTCGGTCATTATGGCAACTTAAGTCTACAGAATTGTAGACTTAACTTAAGCTTAATTCAAAGAGGGTAAGATTTAAGTCCAATAAATCTTAGACTTTGCTTGGAATAAAAAACCTCCTTTTATGAAGATGGAAGTTATTTTTTGAAGCTGAAATTAAATTAGAATATATTATTAATCAATTGTAAAGTCTAGGCTGGTTTGGACTTAAATCATGTTTCTGGATGTATATTCTCATACTTTTTTAATTAAATCAAGACTCATTTTTTCAAGGAAAATAGTAAGAATTTTGAAGTATTTTTCATTTTCATGTCATCCCCGCGGAGGCGGGGATCCAGAAATACCCAAGGCCATGTCTTGTCTATCAATCCTTGTTTATAGGTTATACACCTGATCCTGAAAACGCTGAAGCTTTGGCGGGCAAGCGAGTTCAGGATGACACAGAGAGAGGGGGGGGGTGTAAAAAGGGGATTTGTTCCCCTCTTGAGAGGGCCGATAGGCCGGGGGTGTTACGAACTGTCCAAAGAATCAAATTGTGTTGTTTATCCGCCTTGGTTACACATCCCGCCAGCCTTTGGCAGTCTACCCCTCGTTCGACTGAGCTCACGACAAGCTCAAGATGGGAGTTGTTCACGCCGGCTGTTTGATTATTTATTGCAATTGTGTTAAGATTTTCTTAATAAAAAATTATAGAAAAACTATAATTTCTCTTGCTCGAGTGGAATCCCGCAAGAATAAAAAAACGAATAAATTTGAATTTTAAAAGGGAATTTAAAAAAGAGGATTTATTCGTAAATAGAGTCAGAATAGAATCAAGTATTGCTTTTGTTTTGGCTAAAATCAGTAAATAAATTAAATACGGTAATAAATTTACCTTATTTTTGCTTAATTTGATAAATTAAATAAATTGGCGTTTACTGTAACAGTTTTAATAATCGCACGTATATATAATTAGAAAGATGAAAGAAAAGCTTTTGTTTGCAAAACTGAAAAGTAAGGACAAGCAGGCATTCACCGAAGCCTACGATTTATATATTGATAAGATATATAGATTTGTTTATTTCAAGATAAGCGATCCTGTTGAGGCGGAAGATGTCACATCTTCGGTTTTTTTGAAAACCTGGAATTATGTCCAGCAGAACACCATTACTGATGAAAAGACTTTGCCGGCATTGCTCTACAAGATTGCGCGAAATTCCGTTATCGATTACTACAGAAAGCTCAGTAATGAAAACAAGGTATCGCTTGAAGGTGAAAACGAGATTGTTGATATCGAAGATAATAGACAGGATTTGAAAAGAAAGTTCGAGCTGGATTCAGACATGGAGAATTTGAAAGAGAAGCTGAGCCAACTCAAAGATGAATATAGAGAAATAATTGTTTTAAAATATGTAGACGAATTGTCTAACACCGAGATTGCAGAAATCCTTGGCAAGAGCAAAGGCAATGTAAGAATCTTGTCCTTCCGCGCCCTGAATGCTTTGAAAGAGTTGATGGAGGAAGGGGAAGGAGTTGAAAGTAAAAAGTTATAAAGTTGAAAGTCAATCTCTCTTGTGTCATTTCGGCGTATGCTGGAATCCACCCTTGGAAATTGAATAAAAAGAGAAACTTGTCAGAATTAGGAGTAAGAGTTAAGAAGTAAAAATTACCTCCCCCTCTGTCATCCCGACAGAGCAGCAGCGACGAGGGATCTCTGGGAAAGGTAAAAGAGTTTTAAGGGAGAAAGAAATAATATTTAGTAGAATTTTCAACGTAGATAAAAAAGATAAGTTATTACTTATTGCCGAGATCTCTCACCCCTAAAGGGGATTCGAGATGACAAATTAAACGCCATGACCGAAAAAGACTTGATTTCAAAACTGAATAATTTAAAACAGCTTAAGCCTGATAGCGAATGGAAAGATCGCAATCGGGAGATTTTGCTTTCCCAGATCGGCAACAGCACCGATGATTCAAAGAAGGTCAGCTTTTGGACGGTTTTGGACAATTTCTTGCCGGAATCAATCACGATGTTGGCTTCAAGGCCAGCTATGGTCTTTGCAGCCATCCTGGTGGTCGTTTTGGGCGGAAGTGTATTGAGTATCAAGGCAGCCAGAGAAACCAAGCCCGGTGATTCATTATATATAGCAAAAATCGTAAGTGAAAAAACCCAGCTGGCTCTGACTTTTGACAACACCTCTAAAGCCAAACTGAATTTACAGTTTGCCGGTAATAGGGCAGAAGAGCTGGCCAAGCTTACAGAATCGCCCGAGAGTGAGAAGAAAAATGGCGATATCAGTAGTTTGACCGACAATTTTAAAAGAGAAATAAACGAAGCTAAAACAAGATTGAATACGATTGATAGTACTCAGATTGCAAAAGCACCAGAAAAAAATGATAACAATAACCCTACTAACGTTGCTGACAATAGCGATGAAAAAATTCAAGTCGTCGGAGCAGCTTTAGAAAAAGACGATCAAAGCTTGCAGCTTTCAGCACCGACAGAACCGGTAGCCAGAAGCTTGGCCGAGGCGGAAAAATTATTTGAAAACAAAGATTACAATGGGACGACTGATAAATTAAAAGAAGTCACCGAAACAATCAACAATCCAACAGAAATAACAGTGCCAACTAAACCGACTACACCAACCACGACAGTGCCGGTTGCGACAAGTAGCGCTACTTCTACGAAATAAATTGAAAAGCATCTCCCCCTCTCCTTACGAAGGAGAGGGACGGGGTGAGGTCGGTGGATTAACAACGAATTGATTTTGTAGAGTGAGGTCCGGTTAATTATGAACCTCACCCTAGCCCTCTCCTTCGTAAGGAGAGGGGAAAATACTTAAAATTATAATTTCTCATATTGAATTCTATTTCACCCCATGCATGTGGAATATAACTCAATGCCACCATATTTCTCCCCTCCTTAACAAGGAGGGGTGGCCGATAGGCCGGGGAGGTATGGTGTCAGGACCGGTTTTACTTTATCCATTAAGGATAGAAAAACTGGCGGGTAAAATCATAAAGGGTCGGTCCGCTTGAGGCGGAGGTTTTACTTCTAATAAAGTCGAAAGTTCTTATGACAATTAGCTTTTATGAGGTTTTGGTAAACCAGCAAGCTAATTTTGTCGAAATGCATTGCGTTGGATTCGGTCTTCGGACCAGGTCCAGCCAAACGGCAAGATAACCCCCACGCCTATATCCGTAAAAGGATCAACGTGGGAAGGTGAATTCTCCCATGCGATTTTACCCTTTCACACTTATTGATATAGGTGTGGGGGAGCGGGATTCCGGCTGATTTGCTACAAACCGAAAATAAGCCGTTATAAGAACTATAATCATTTCCGCAAGGAAATAAAAAATTAAAAAATCTATGCAAACTTTACGAAAAGCAATTGCGATCTTCACAATCTTCGTAACCGTGTTGTCATTAAGCGTAGCTGTTGCTCCAAAAGCAAACGCTGCTGCTTCAGCCGGTGACTTGATCAAGATGAATGGATTGTCTTCAATCTATTACCTTGGTGCAGATGGCAAGAGATACGTTTTCCCTAACGAGTCTACATATTTTTCATGGTACAGTGATTTTTCACAAGTTGTGACTATTCCTCAAGCTGAGTTAGAGTCATATCCTTTGGGAAAAAATGTTACTGTTAGACCAGGAACAAAATTGGTAAAAATTACCACTAACCCAAATGTATACGCAGTAACACCAGGAGGCGTTTTAGTACGCGTTCCAGATGAATCAACTGCAGCTACATTGTACGGTGCAAACTGGGCAAAAAGAGTAATCGACGTTGCTGATTCATTCTTTACTAACTACACAGTTAGTACAAGCGTTTTGACTGCAACCGCTTACCCAGCAGGTAGTTTGATTAAATCAGCTACCGAACCAACCGTTTATTACATCAATGCTGACGGTACTGCTAGCAAAGTTGCTACAGAAACTGCATTCAATGCAAACCGTTTCAGCTTCAGCAATGTAATCACTACTTCAGTTGCTTTGCCAACTTTGGGTGCTGACATCACTGCTGCCGTTGCTACAATCACTGACACCGCTTCTGGTGCTGGTGGAGTAATCCCAACTGGCGGATCAGGATTGACAGTTTCATTGTCTGGTGACACAGCTGCTGCAGCTAGTGTTCCATCATTGTCAACTATGGTTCCATGGGCAAGTGTTAACATGACTGCTTCAAACGATGGCGCAGTTACAGTTAATGACGTTACCTTCACAAGAACAGGTACTGGTGCTGCTTCTGATTTCTCAGGCGGTTACCTATATGTAGGTTCTACAAGACTTACAACCCTAAGAACTGTAAGTACATCTGATAACAAGATTACCTTCTCAACAATTGGTTTGACCATTCCTGCAGGTACCACTAAGACTGTTACCTTGAAGATGAATGCTCATACAACATCAAATGTTTCAGGTAATCATGCTTTCAAAATCGCTGCTGCTAGCGACATCGTAACCGGTGGCGCTACTGTAAGCGGATCTTTCCCAGTTCAAGGCAATGTATTGTCTTATTCAGCAGTTAACGCTGCTACCGTTGTTGTAACCGGTACTGATGGTACTGGCAGCAAAAAGGTTGGTGAAACAAAGACTGTTTTAAGCGAATTCACTATTGCAAATTCAAACTCTCTTGAGGACGTTAACGTTACTCGCGTTAGATTGAAGAACAATGGTACAGCTGCTAACGACGCTGCTGCTAATTACTCTTTGGAATTAGACGGCGTTAAGGTTGCTGAAGGCGTATCAATGGTTGACAAATATGTTGACTTCCAATTGGCTACTCCTTACTTGCTAAAACAAGCAAAAACAATCACAGCTACAGTTCGTGCTGACATCGTAACCGATGTTACCAAGACTATCGAATTATACTTGAACAATGTTGCTGATTTTGAAGCTACAGGAACTGCTTATGGCAATTTCTACAGCCCAAAAGTTACTAATACCTTTGGTACTGGTAATGCAACTGCTTATACAATCGCTGGTTCAGCAATCACCGTTTCTTACGATGGTCCTGCTGCTGCTGATGTTAAGCAAAATACCAAGAACTATGTATTTGCTAATTTGATGATCAAATCAGCAAACGATGATGTTACCATCGATACATTACCTTTCACTTTAGTTACTTCCGCTGCTAGCACAACTGCTACTTTGGATAACGTAAAGTTGGTTGATTCAGGCAATGGCGTTTCTTACGGAGTTGCTTCTGATCCAGCTGGTTTAGCTACTTCAGAAACACTTACTTTTGAAAACGTTGTTTTGAAGAAAGGTGTTCAATACAAATTCGCTGTTACCGGTGATGTTCCTAACAATGTTGGAACATTCACTTACCGTGTTGATTGGGCAGCAAGTGGCGTAGTAGCTACTTATGTTGGCTCAGACGTTGCTGTTTCTGCTAGTGATTTCTCTGCTTCAACTTTGACTGGTAAAACATTCACCGTTGCTGCAGCAAAACTTACTTTCACTACAGCTCCAGTTAACGCAGCTACTTATGTAAAGAGTGCTCAAAAGGTATTGCTTTACAAATTCACAGCTGCTGCTAACTCAGTTGATAACTTGAAGTTAAGCAAATTGAAAGTTGCTACCACAACTGGCAGCTCAGGTTTGGCTACACTTGACCAAGCTTTTGATAAGATTGAACTTTACAGAGTTGACAGCGCAGGCGC
>C687J13896_1000474_pt1 | contig 29336 bp, 26 predicted proteins | sample RifGroE2_FD_13896 | JGI IMG/M metagenome (IMG submission 13896)
TTAGGTTTCATAGATGAGTGTTAAAATGTTATGTCAAAAGTTTGTACGACCTATGACTATATTTTAACACTAATCCGTGGTTAACTTAAGACCACTTAAATTAATATTTGAGCACTTATTGGTCTTCGGCCTTTCATTGAAGCAAGAGCTTCAAGGTAACCAAGACGAGTATGTTGCCACACAAAATGCTATGGCTTTAACGCACAAGCAAAAGGAAAAAGTAACAAAAGACGTGAAACGTCACGACAAAGATACTGGTTCTCCAGAATATCAAGTTGCAATGTTCACAGAGAGAATTAAGAAATTAACTTCTCATCTTAAAAAGAACAAGAAAGATTTTCATTCTCGCCGAGGTTTACTGAAAATGGTTGCAAAAAGACGAAAGTTGCTTGCATATCTTGAAAAGACAAACGAGAAATCTTACAAAAAAATTATCAAGGAACTTGGCCTTAAAGGTTAAGAACTACTTTCAAAAGACAGGTTTCCCTGTCTTTTGTTTTTATTTATTGTCATTCTGGGCTTAACCCAGAATCCATCCCTTACTAGTCTCGATAAATTTTTTATTTGATAAAGTAGTAATGCTTTGTATCGAACCTGGATTCCCATTTTCATATGACACAATTGTAATTCACTTTAATTTATATTTTTATGCTACGATCAAAAGAACAACGTGTCGGTGTGCTGGTCGACATTCAAAACCTCTATTACAGCGCCAAGGCTTTATACGGCAAGAAGGTGAACTTTCAAAAAGTTCTTGAAGAGGCTGTTGGAGAAAGAATTTTCATTCGCGCCATTGCCTACGGAATCAAGACCTTGGAAGGCCAAGAAGAAAAATTTTTTGAAGCATTGGAAAAACAAGGATTTGAAGTAAAAACCAAAGACTTGCAAATTTTCCCAGGTGGAGCCAAGAAAGGTGATTGGGATGTGGGAATTGCAGTTGATGCTATTAAGCTCTCCAAAAGTTTAGATGTGATCGTCTTGGTTTCTGGCGACGGTGACTATATTCCATTAGTTGAATACATCCAAAGCACAACGGGATGCCGAGTGGAAGGCATGGCTTTTGGTGAAAGCACCAGCGCAAAGCTGGGGGAAGCATTGGACGGTTTTACAGACTTATCTGAGAACAAAAAGAAATTTTTGATCTATACTGGGAATAAAAAATAAAACAACGCTGCAAACCGATACGAAACTACGAAACATATACGAATCTACAAACAAAAAGCGCTATTGTGTCATGCACAGAAAGTGCTTTCGTAGATTCGTTTTTCATTTGTAGTTTCGTATCGGTTATTTTGTTTGACAAAATGCCTTAAATAAGCTATTGTTTTGAGTGTTAGTAGGTTTAATAAATTATTTTAAAAAACCTTTATTAGTGCCTTAGTTTGACAATTTTTCGCCAAGCAGACAAACCACAGTCGAGAACTTAATTCTATTGAGTCTTCAGTTGTTGTTTTTCCGCTTCTTGCGGTCTTTTGCCTTATTAACGTTGCTGATCGTGGTTAATGTGTTTTATGGCACAAAAAAAATGGTCTCTGCAAATTGGTGGAAGAGAGCTCGTTATTGAGACTGGTCTTCTTGCTAAGCAAGCAAATGGAGCAGTAACAGTGCGTTATGGTGACACTGTTGTCTTGGCAACTGCGGTTATGAGCAAAGGAGCATCACGAATTGGTGGATATTTTCCACTTATGGTTGATTACGAAGAGCGTTATTACGCAGCTGGTAAAATTAAAGGTTCTCGTTTTATTAAACGTGAAGGACGACCTTCTGATGAAGCAGTTTTGACCGGAAGAGTTGTTGACCGCACAATCAGACCGCTTTTCAATCCTCGCATGCGAAATGATGTGCAAGTTGTGGTCACAGTGCTTTCTATTGATGGAGAAAATGATCCAGCAATAGTTTCAATGATTGCTGCTTCAACAGCACTTTCAATCTCAAACATTCCTTGGAATGGTCCTATTGGTGCAGTTCGTGTTGGACGTCTTAATGGTGAATTTATTCTAAATCCGGTTAATGGAGAAGTAGCTGAAGGCGACATTGATCTTATTATCGCTGGAACAAAGGACAAAATTAATATGATTGAAGCTGGAATGAAAGAAGTTCCAGAAGAAGATGTTGTAGCTGCCTTTGCTTTTGGGCATGAAGCTATCAAAAAAATTACTGCGCTTATTGATGAGGTTGTAACTGAGGTTGGCCTCGAAAAATCTGCACCAGCTCTTTTGGCAGCAGATCCTGAAATTGAAAAAGAAATAAAAGAACTTTATCTTGCAGAAAATCTTTCAGAAATTCTTTATCACAAAGAAAAATTTGTGATTGAAGAGAAAATGAAAGTTATCAAAGAAAAAATTAACACGATTCTTAAGGAAAAATATCCCGAAGAAGCTGACAAGCTAAAGGAAATTGCTGAGCAGGTTTTTGAAGAAACATCTGATGAAATTGTGCATCAAAATATTTTAGAAAATGAGCAACGTCCAGATGGTCGCAAATTAAATGAAGTTAGAAGCATTTCTTGTATTACCAGTCTTCTTCCACGAACACATGGCTCTGCAGTTTTCACTCGAGGCGAAACACAAGCCTTAACAGTAACAACTCTTGGCTCTCCTGGGGATGAACAATTTATCGACACAATGGAAGTTGACATTAAAAAAAGATACATCCATCATTACAATTTTCCTCCATTTTCAGTGGGAGAAGTTCGTCCAATGCGTGGACCAGGAAGAAGAGAAATTGGACATGGAGCACTTGCTGAACGAGCGCTTGTGCCAGTTATTCCCGCTAAAGAAAATTTTCCATACACAATTTTATTGGTTTCTGAAATTTTAGAATCAAATGGTTCTTCTTCAATGGCTTCGACTTGTGGCTCAACATTGTCTCTTATGGATGCTGGTGTACCAATCATTCGTCCAGTAAGTGGAATTGCAATGGGAATTATTGTTGGTAAAGATGACAAGTTTAAAGTTTTAACTGACATTCAAGGATTGGAAGATCATTACGGAGACATGGATTTCAAAGCTGCTGGAACAGTAAACGGAATTACAGCTCTGCAAATGGATGTTAAAGTTGATGGAATCACAGTTGAGATGCTTAGCGCAGTGCTGACACAATCAAAAATAAACCGAGCAGAAATTCTGGCTATTATGCTCGAAACTTTGCCAACTCATCGCGAAAATATGTCACAATATGCACCAAGAATAATCACCATGCATATTAATCCTTCTAAGATTAGGAATGTTATCGGTACTGGTGGAAAAATCATCAACGAAATTATTGATGAAACTGGCGTACAAATTGACATTGAAGATGATGGTTCAATCTTTATCACCTCAGTTGATGAAGCTTCAGCCAAAAAAGCACAACAATGGATTGATAACCTTACTCATGAAGTAAAACCAGGGGAAGCTTTCAACGCTAAAATTACACGACTTATGACCTTTGGTGCTTTTGCTGAAATACTTCCAGGACAAGAAGGTTTGATTCATATTTCTGAATTTTCAGACAAACGCATTGATCATATTGAAGATGTTGTAAAAGTGGGCGACATTATTCCAGTCAAGGTAAAGCTTATTGACGATCAAGGCAGAATAAATCTTACTGCTAAAAATGTAAGCGCCCAAGCATAAATTTTCTTGGCAATTTATTCAATCTGATGTAAAATAGAAGCACGTTAAAGTGCTTCTATTTTTTTGTTATTCAAAAATAAAAATATCATTTCTAAAAATAAAAACATGGCCACACAACTTGATCCAGCAAATTTTTCTATTCGCACAATGCAAGATGATTTGCTACAAAAACAAACCAACTCTGCACCAAAAACATCTTCATTGGAAGAAAAATTGCCCATTACACAAAACAATATTGGGAGCTTAGCTCCTCAGCCAGCAGCTGAATTTTCAACAAATGATTCCTCAAGTCCTTTCGAAACGAAAGAGGAAAATATTATTAGACAAGAATCTGCTGTAGAAAACATTGAAGAACCGGCCACAGAAATGTTGTCTGAAGAAAAAAAACCTCTTATTTTTAAGATTATTCTTTCTATTATATTCATTTTAACTGTCAGCGCTATTGGAGTTGGAGGCTATTATTTTTGGTCAACAAAATCATCACAACAAATCACAGAAACACCACAACCCATCGAGCTACCTGTTGAAGAAATTCCAGCAACGTCAACACCAGAGCCAGTAGCAACAGAGGAACCTATAGCTCAACCAGAAAAATTTTCAAAAGATAAATCCAATTTTATTGTTTTTGATTTAATAACCATAGATGCAAAAGGTATTTCTCAAACAATTAAGAGTCTTTCGGAAGAGATTGCAACACTTACAGAAGAAAATCAACAAAAAAATCTTTATGAATTTATTGCTGTAGATGCAAATAATAACCCAATTGCTTTTCAAATTTTTGCTACTGCTGCAGAATTAACTTTTTCGCAAAGCATCTTAAACAGCCTTGCACCAGAATTTTCACTGTTTATATATAATGACAATGGAAAAATGCGCACAGCTATTTCAACAACCATATCAAACAAGGATCTATTCAATAAAGAAATAGTTGCACAAGAAAAAACCTTTTCCAAAAACATAACTCCATTATTTTTGGGAGAAAAAATTGAAAATAAGAATATACCTTTTAGTGACGGAGAATATGCTGGTCACAAAACAAAATATACAAACCTCAATCAAGAAAAAAATATTTCTATCGACTATCTTTCAGAAAACACGTTTTTTATTTTTGCAACAAGCAAAGAAACATTAAGAGCTGTTATCGACAAAAAAATAATTTCCACTAATGACACAGCGCAAGAGAATACGGATTCAGGAAAAATTCTCCCCCTGGAAATTACAAATTAGTACCAATTTGTGGATAACTTGTTAATAAGTACGTTCAATTACGGATAAAAAATAATATAATTTACTTTTTAAATTTATATTATTCATATCTTACAAAATAATTGGTTATTAATTATTGCAAATAAAGCATTTGGAGCTTTTAACAAGCCATTTATTATGACACAGCATTGACCAGGTGCATATTTTCTGCTATAATTGAAACATAAAGGAGTTAGGAAGACCTACAAAATTCATATTTCCTTTCTATTCATCAAGAACATTAAAAACTTCAATAACTCGGTACTCACGTTCCAAACACAATTTCCCCCTATTTGTGTTTGGAACGTGAGTACTGTCCAAAGTACTTAGATTCATTGTAATCGAAGTCACCCTTATTCTAAGAAGGGAAACAAAACAAAAACAAAAACACTTTTTAAAATAAAAATAAAAAATAAAAAGTACAGTTCTTTAAACCCATCAAAGGCTTTATGCCAGAGGATAGGTACTTCACATAGTAGTATTCGAATAAAAGCTTAGAACGAATATGAAAGACTGTATGTATACAAAATACATGCGACAGGTAAACTCGAAATGCCTTCACCCGGGCTATAAGTTTCAAGTTCACATGTTGATACATACGACTAACACTCGGCGCTGTACGCCATTTATATTATATTCGGTGTCTAACAGCGCCGGGTTTCCATACCTTTTTTCTTCAAGAAAAATGTAATTGTGAAATCCGATTTTACACTCACATTTCTTTTGAACATTTGCGATCCCTCTTTGTAGGGATTTTTATGTTATACTGGCATTATGTTTAAATTAAACACCAACAAAATAAACTTATCTATTGGTGCGCGCGGTGAAAAAGCTGCGGTTACTTATCTTAAAAAACTTAACTACACCATATTAGAAACTAATTTTTGCAATAAAACTGGTCGACGACTAGGAGAAATAGATATTGTAGCTAAAGAAGGAGAAGAAATCGTCTTTATTGAGGTAAAAACTAGAACAATATCTTCAGGTGGGTCATTTTTACCAGAAGAAAATATAAACAGATCCAAGTTGTATAAATTGAATAAGGCTGCCGTTTTTTACCTCTCAAAAAAACAATTACTTGATGCAACATATCGTTTCGATGCAGTAACATTAATAGCTGACCTAAAGGAAAATTCTGCAACCTTGAGACATATAAAAAATATTTTTATATAGACTTTTGTTCAATATTTTGTTAAAATAGTTAATAGATGGATTTTTAAAATTAATAATATAATAAAAAAACATATGACAATTACTCCTGAAATTTTGGCTCAACTAAAGGAAAAATTATTAGAAGAAAAAGTTCGTATTCAGTCAGAACTTGAACGAATTGGAAAGCCAACCACTCAAGCAGGTGATTATAGCACAAATTTTAACGAAATTGGCAAGGATGAAGATGAAAATGCCTCCGAAGTTGAAGAATATACCGACAATCTCGCCATTGAGACTAATTTAGAAAAACAATTAAAAGAAATTTTAGAGGCACTAGAAAAAATTAATACTGGAACATATGGAAAATGTGATGTTTGCGGAATAGATATTCCAGTAGAAAGATTGCTTGCTTATCCAGCAGCTAAAACATGTACAAATTGCTAAATATTGCTTACATGCACAAAAAAGAACTGTTTAAAGGTATTTTTTACTATTTTTTATTCTTTTTTGTTATAACCCTTGATCAACTTATTAAACATAGACTCCGCTCAAGTGGCGGAGTTTATGTTTGTAATCAAGGTATTTCTTTTGGCATAACTATTAGCTCTTATTTCTATTGGATATTTTTTGCTTTCTTTTTTCTATTAAGTCTATATTTGATTTTTAAAAAAAATGCCTTATTTAAAACATTTTTTGTTATTGGATTAATATTAATTTTCGCTGGCGCAATTTCTAATGCATCTGATAAATTCCTTTTTAATTGTATTTTGGATTACATATATATCTTTTCAGGAGTTTTTCCAATATTTAATATCGCGGATATAGCTATTTCTACCGGAAGCACTCTTATTATTCTTTCTCTTCTTAATAAAAACAACAATAACTGTGTATAAACACTTAATAAGTCTTTATAAATATCTTACTTTCTGTGTGTAACCTTAGAATAAGGAAGTTGATAACTAAATAAATTTTTTTTTGAAAAAATTATGCAAACTTATCAACATCCTTTTTCATTTATTTAACAAGACTTGTACACTAAAAAATATACTTTTTTTCTCTCAACAGAGCCCTCATTCTTATTTGTCCACAAATTAGTGATTCTCTAATAATAATAAATATTAAATATATATTAAAATACAATTAATATATTAATACTGACATCTAAAAATATCACAGAAAATAAGGTTAAAGAAATAATTTATTTTTTAGATAGCTGAGTTATATATCTAAAAAATAAATATATTTAAAATAGTTATAAATTATTAAACAATCTTATTAGTTCGGATTTTAATGGTAACCTTTTTTATTAACAAGTTGTTAAGTTTATTAAAAGTTTTATATTTGTGACGAGTTAATAATTGTGGTATTATGTGGATAAAGAAAAGGATTTTTTATGAATACAAAAGAAATTATTTTAACATCATTTTTTGTTTTGGTTAGTCTTTTTGTATATGCTTTTTTTCCGGTAAATGGTTATTTTCAGCAAATTTTTGGCATGACTATTTTTTTTGTTATATTGCCATTGCTGTTTAATAAAATATTTTTAAAGAGAAAATTGATATTTTTTGGTATTGATAAAGGAAATTGGAAGCAAGGTATTATTTGGGGGGCAATTTCTTTGTTAATAATTTGTTTAATATTTTTTGTTTTTTCTGAATATTTTGGATTTTTACAAAAATATACCATTCCTGTTTTTATTACAAAGAGTTTTGTTAATTTTCTTTTCTATGAATTTGTTGTTACTGTTTTTTTTGTTGTTTTGTACGAGTTCTATTTTAGGGGTTTTTTACAATTTGTTTTTGAACAAAAGATTGGTTATTTAGCCATAATATTGCAAGCATTTGTTTTTTTTGTATTAGTTTTAAGTATCGGTGGGGGAACAATTTATGCTTTTGTTCCATATATCGTTTGCGCTCCATTTGCAGGGTTTGTCGCATATAAAAGTAGATCAATTTTGTATTCAGGACTGGTTCAATTTATTGTTTTATTTGTTTTAAATTTGACAATTATTAAACTGGTTAAGTAAAGCTTAATTAAAAATATGATTAAAAGAATAAGAAAAATTTTTGCAATCCTTGGTATATTCGGATTGGTTTTTGTGAATAGTTTTCCTTTAACTGTTAATGCTGCAGAACTTACTACGGAGTCATTATTGGAATTATTAAATAATACTACTAGTACCTCAGATATTACTGAATCTCCTGTCAATAGTGGGGATAATCAAACCATGGGACTTTCAAATAAGCAACAAGCTCCAACTGTTGATGTTGTGTTTAGCTCAAGTGGAGCTATGCAGGCTGGCTCAATGATAACAGCCACTGCAACGCCTGGATTTTTTAATGATGCATCTGATCCTCAAAAACTTTATTTTACTTGGTATTTAAAACATTCAAATTGTGATTTGGCATCTTCTCTCGATGATGGAAATAGAAATTGTGATTTGGACGGAAATGGAAAAATAACAGAAAATGATTGGAAAATATCAGCCGCAAAAATTATTATAAAAGGATCTTTTGATCCTGTTGAAGCAAAATATGATGCTGCTAGCAATACAGGATTTGATGAAAATAGTTCTGGATATAAAGCAAAGCCATCTCCACTGAACGAATGGGAAATAAATTCTGGAGCAAGTGACAATGATAAAGATGCTTCAAATTGTTATGTTCAGGCATCAAAATCTGGACTTATTTATGAATTAAGAAAAACAGATGCAATTTTTGATGATGATGATCATCAATCATGTCCTGATGGATATGCAAAGTCTTGTGTTTCGGATCAATTAGCAAGTTGTGATGTGCTTAATCCTGAATATACTCCTGCAAATATTAGTGCTAGACAAAATGAAATTGATGCGGCTATTGCATGGAATCTTGCAAATCCTGGAGATTTGCACGTTGTTCCATCTCAGATATCAAAAACTATAGCAAATGATTTTGGAGCATGTGCTGTTTCATCTAATGACCCAACATGCAGTGTTGAAAATGATTCAGATCTTAAAAATTTCAGAGCAACTGTTAGTTGTAGTGATGGAGATGTCCCCATGTGTGTAAAAGATGGTGGGTATACAACTTTTCCATTTGATGCCACTGATCCTATGGATGGAACAAATCCATTGCTTGGAATTATTTTTGGAAAAAATATTATTGGAGAAGCTGCAGAAAAAGAAACTATTTGTAGTTCTATTGCAAAGCCAAACGAAAACACTTCGCCGCTTGATGCACCACCAAATTTTCTAGATAATACTCAGCCAGCTATTTCTTCAGCAAACGAAAAATGTAGTGTGGTTAAGGATGAGATTATTAATGGTAATGACACCATCGAGGGAGATAGCACATTAGATCCAGTTTGTGCTTTTAAGAAAGATGCAAATTTGTGTAAGCATCTTTTTGCAGAAATACCTGGAGCTGTAACAGGAGACGGAAAATTTACCTTAGCAGAAAAACAATTTTGGGGTGCTGATCCAACAAAGCCATCAACAAATGGAAAAGGAGTTGATGAAGAAAATGTGGTGGGACTGGGAGTTGATAAATTTTCATGGCTTTTTTCTACTGGCGATCAAATAGGCGTTGTGGTTGAAGGAGACAGTGCAATGCCCACAGAACATGCCGATCCTTCCTATAAAAGAATGTGGGCATTTTCCAAGGGTGTTTGTAGTGAACTGGATGATATGGAAAAAGGTTCTAGTATTGATAAAGATGATCCAGATAAAAATACTCGTGGCTTTTATGTTGAAGGTGATGGCACACTTACCACCGGATTTTTGACAGCTGAAGTTGATCTCGATGATTGTCTTGAAGAAAATTTGCTTGACCCAGAGACCGATGGTGCTGCAAAGCTAACAGTGCAACTAAACACTTCTCCAGCAAATCCAATTAATGATCCAAATGGAAGGGGTGATGTGCTTAATGTTGCTGCAGGGGCCACAAACACTCAAAATCCAGCAGGATTGTTGTATAAGTGGTCAGTGCAAAAAAGTAGAGATGGATCGAACGCTCCAATCGACACAACTAGTTGGCAAGATATAACAACAGGCATGGAGAATGGCGGATCATTTTTGGCAGCAGATCTTTTGGGTCTTGGAAAAAAAGATTTGGCTATAAATTTAAATTTACAAAATGATCTTATTGAAAATGGAATGGTTAGCTCGTATGCAGGTGGAGTATTTTATCTTAGAATAAAAGTTAAAATATCGGGAACAGCAGCTGATGGAAGTCAAAATGCTGAAGGGTCGGTTGTTGTAAGAATAAATCAGCAGCAAGATGAAATAAAGGCATATCCAGTTACAGCTAATAATGCTGGAATGCTTGCGTTTGATGATAGCGCCAGCGGAACAACACTGTGTGATGATGCGACAGGAAAAACAGTATGTTATGTAACAAAAAATGAAATTATTGGAGTTGCTATTCCAAAAAATTCCAAAAGTGGCACAGTGCCTTTTTCTTGGACCATAAATGGAAATCCAATCACATGTAGCTCAACAGTCTCTGCCCAATGCGCAAATGGAAATGTTTTATTTTTTCCAATATTGGGAAATGTTGGTGAGGCTGTGGATGTTGTAGCTAAGAGCATTAACAAGGATAATGAATCAGTGGAAGTTAGTAGACACTTTGTTATAATATCGCCACAAATACAAATAATGGCTATGGATGCTAGCACAACATGGCCAAAACTATTGGGATATTACAAAGATCTTGATGGCAACAGATATCCTGACTATAGTACGCAGGTTTTAGAAACAAATTCTGGAGTTACAGCAACACTTGGAGCCATTTTTTATCCATCATCTAAAGCTGGACAAGCTGGTTTTGATTGGGCAATTGACGGTCAAATAATGGGAGAATATCACAATCAATCTCAAATACAAATTCCCGTAGATAAACTTTCCGGAGAAAGTTATAACATAGGATTAGTGGCCTTATATTCACCTGGAAGTACTGACCAAGTAAATAATATACGTAAAGCTCTCTTGAAAAATTGGGGAATATCTCCTGAAGATGTGATTGAGCAAAATGATAGTGCTAATATTCAATTAAATGTTGTTGATGGTGCGCCATCCACAGTTGCTGATGGTAATAAAGGCAGTGCTAGTGCTAGTTTAATAACACACCTTCCTGAACAAATGCTATTTTTGTTTAAAATTTCTTTAACATCAATTTTGTTATTGTTAACAACTGGAGTACTTTTTGCTATAATGTCTCAGACAAAAATAATAGAAAAAGAATAGGAAGCGTTTTTTTGTAAAATGAAAATAAAAATGAAAATAAACAAAAATAAAAAAGTTATCGGCATCTTTTTTTTAAGTTTATTTTTTATATTGGTTGCAAATAATTCCTTTGCTGCTGATTGTCGTTCAGATGAAATAAAGGATGCTGCTGGAAACTGTGTTTGTGATGTAGCCAATGGAAAAACTAGGCTTGCTGATGGATATTGTGGTATTGCATCGCTTGCACAGGAAAATGCTATTTCGGTTGGTGTTAATGAATATGATCAAACAGCAGGAACAGCGGCTCAAGGACAAACATTGTTTGGAAGAACATCGCAAAGTACCCAGCCCCAAACAAAACAATTCAAATATACTCTCCTAGAATCATTCCCTGGCTTTTTTCAAGCAAAATCAGAATTGACAGATCTTCCAACAATGATTCTTGCAATCTATAAGTTTGGAATTTGGACCATTGGAATAGCAGGACTTTTTATGCTAGTAGTTGGAGGCTTTATGTATATGGCTAGTGCAGGAAACACCTCCACAGCAAGTAATGCCCGAGGAATAATATGGGATGCCTTATTGGGCATTGTGGCAGCTTTAGGAGCATACCTGATTCTCTATGTTATTAATCCTGACTTAACAAAATTGAATATTAGTTTTACAAAGGTGGATGTGGAAGAGGTGGAATCAGTACCGGCCGGAGGCTCAATCTTGGCCGAGGGAAGACTCACTGATGTGGTGGCCCGGCAAAATCTTTCTGCAGCAGGCATAAGTGTAAATAAGGCAAATTGTTCAAGCCCGCAAGCCACGAACTGTACAAGTCTGGAAGGAATTCCAGCTATTACAATAAGCAATTTGATTGCACTTAAAAATGCTTGCAAACAATTTAATGCAAGTTGTTCATTTGTTGTTACTGGCGGGACAGAGGCTGGACACAAATCACATGGCTCTGGAAATCCAATGATTGATATCAGAGAAGACGCTGTAGTTACTAGCTTTCTGAAGGATGTTAAAGCGAAAAAGCAATATGCAAATTACGCAATTGGGCAAGTTTGTACTGTTTCACAAAACAATTTAAGCAGCATTTCATATAATCACTCGTATGAAAAAACATGTCAGGATCCTTCATCCGTACCCCACTTTCATTTTTCATTCAGTGGCTAAGCTTTATAATGTTGTTTGTTAAGATAAGTTGTTAAAAAAATACAAATCCAAAACAAAAAAGCTAAATCATTTTTCCAAAAAGGAGTGTCGATCAATCCGTGTAGAATTGTGTAAAGAAAAAAACCAAATAGTGGTGCGGCGAGAGCTGCACTTTTTTTGTTTCTTAATAGTTGCCAGAGTGTGGTAAAAATAAAATATAGCAACAAGAGAAAACCAATCAGACCAAGTAATCCTGCTTGTAGCCAAAAAGCCAAAAAAACATTGTGAGGCTGTGGAATTGCCCATTCTAAATATGGAGGATAGTATTTTTGCATCGCTAAATAAGAAGATTGAAAATTTCCAGGACCAATTCCAATAAAGGGGTTATTTTTAATTAGTTGAATGGAAACTTTCCATATTGTTTCACGTGAAGTAAGAGAAGAACGAGAAGACAAATCCAGCAAAGAAATCATTTTTGGTGAGTTTTTTTGAGAAACAAAAAGCAAAAGACCACAAATAAAGATAAATAAAATAATTGCAAGAATTATTTTTTTAAATGGTTTTACTGTGAGGCTCACAATTATTAATGAGCCAAGTAGTGCGAGCCAGGCAGCATATGAATAAGTATAGTAAAGCGAAATAAGAAGTATTATTAAGAGCATAGCGTGTAAAAATATTTTTTTGAAAGAATGTTTTTGTAAAATAGATATTAGCATAAAATATAATCCAAAAAAAACACCTGGCGTAATATACATTGCTAAATGATTAGGTGACAAATAAAAAGCACTTAGACGACTGTCGTAAGTGGTGATTTCAAAAAGTTTATAAAAAATAGCAATAATACTAACTGCAGTAGTTGAATAAAAAATACTTTTGTATATTTTTTCTATATTCAATGTGAGATCTAATTTTAAATAAAGCATGAAAGAAAAAAGTATAGGAAGAATAAACCATCCTTTTAAAATTCCAAGCCCGACAAGGTGATTATTATTAAAAAATATTGAAAGTAATAATCCAAAAACAATAAGAAAACAACTAAAAATAAATATCATTGGAAGCTCTAAAATTTTTTTTAAAAACAACTTTTTATCATTAACGACAACAAGGATGATTGAAGACAGTGCAAGCAATTCAAGAATATTGGTTGGTATGTTAAAAACATTTATCTTGATTAGATAAAGAGGCATGCAAAAAATTACCAATAAGAAAAAATTATTTAGGGTTAGTAGTTTCTTCATGAGTATGTTTTAAGGTTGATAATGCTAATATTATTAAGAATAAGGGCAGGACATGTAAAGAATATAGGGGATTCTCAACTAATGAATGAGTTGCAAAAATGGTTATGCTTGCAACACCCGCAATAAAAAATTGCTCATTTTTTGATAGATTCCAAAAATTCTTAAATGCAAATAACAATATTCCGATAAAAACAGCGGCAGCAATAAGACCAAGTTCAGCTGCAATATCAAGATATGCATTGTGAGCGTATATTGGTTCGCGATAAGTCGCCTGTGGTTTTATTGCTAATGAATATCCTCCTATTCCAACGCCAAAAGGGTGTTTTTTTATGAGCGCAATGGCTTGTTGCCAATTGGAAAGACGTGCCTGGTTTGATCCTTCTTGTACATCAAAAGATGAGGAAAGTCTGCTGGTCACGGGATTATGTGGAGCAATTATAAATAAACAAACAAAAATTACCGCACCTGCCAATATTTTTTTTGCAGTTTTTATTGAAACCAGCGGAAGAATAATTAATCCTCCAGCTATTAGTGCTAAATATCCTCCTCGTGTAAAAGTTAATATGTCGGCAATAATTAAGGAAATTATTGAAAAAAGAAGCCATTTTTTATGGGAATTGGCTGTCGCCCAAAGTGCTATGGAAAAAGGAATAAGCATTCCTAAATAGTATGACAACATATGTGGATCAGGAAAAATTGCAACTGCTCTCATGTATGTTGTGCCATCACTATTTATTAACCAACTAGGATATGTAAATACTGCAGTGGCAAATGTTTTCCCTAGAAAAAAAGGAGCAATGTGGGTAGATAGAAAAAGTGAGACCCTATCAACTCCAAAAATGAACTGAGAAATAAATTGTATTATTCCAACCAAAGCTAGGATGGTAGCGCCACTAACAAGAAAGAAAAAAGCTTTTTTTTGTTTATGAATATTATTTAAAATAGTCGCAGCCAAAAAGTAAAGAGGTGCTATAGAAAGTGGAAAAAATAATTTTCTCATTGACCAAGAAAGGTTTGGAGAAAAGAAAAGGGAAATACTTGCAAGAATTAGAAATATTCCCAACAGATAAGTTATCCAATTTAGTTTAAACAAAAGAAGCTTATTTTTTGGTGTAATGAATAGCCAAATCAAAAACATTATTGGAATTAATATTCTAATAACAGCTAAATCAATACCGCTGTACGGATTAAGTGCAAATTGAAAAGGTAGAAATGCACAAAAGACTAGCAATGTATAATAAAAAATATTATTTCCATCTAGTAGTAATCTTAGTTGTTTTAATAATTTTGGAATCAACAATGATCGCATAGGTATTTAAACGAGTGTTAATTTTTGTTAAACCATAAAGTTGGCATTCGTAGTAATTTTAAAAAAAATAAAGAGAAAGTCCCGAAATGTTTTTTAAAATAATAATCTTGCGATTGATAATAGTACTTTTTTTGTTGATTTGAGTTTGAGGAGCTTTGTCCTCCTATGTGTAAAACTTGGACAGATGGTAAGGAAATAATTTTTAATTTTTTCTCCAAAACTCTTTTGCAGAGATCAACGTCTTCAAAATACATAAAAAATTTTTCATCAAAACCTAAAAGCTCATTGAAAAGTGATTTTTTTATAATAAACGCAGCGCCACTTGCCCAACTTACTTCAACAGGGGAATCTTGCCCCCATAACCGCTTGCTCTTGATAATGCCAAAATTATTTTTCACAATATCCCATAATGTTATATCGTAGCCCGTGCTCCACGGCTGTATTTTTCCAGAAGAAGTTATGAGATGAGGTGCGGTAATGCCAACGAATGGATCACTCATTGCTACTATCAAATCCATAATGTTTCCAGTAATGATTTCGGTATCTGGATTTAAAAAGAAAAGAAAGTTTCCCTTTGCAGTTGAGGCAGCTTGATTACAAGCTTTAGCAAAACCCTCATTAATTCTATTTTCAATGATGCGCACATTTTCAGTCGGAAAAATACTTGTTATTAAAGAAGAATCATTATTGATAATAAGTATTTCATATGAGACAGTAGTTAAGCTTTTTTGCAACGACTCAATACAGCGAGAAAGATATTGCTCGCTTTTGTAATTGAGAATTATAATAGAAATTTCCATATGCCTTCACGGATTCTTATTTAGATAATTTCTTAAAATCTTTGTATGCCTGAAGCACATTGGTGGCAGAGACATCCTTTTTGATATATATGTTAAAAAGATTTTTCATTTTTCTTAAAATAAGATATGGTGAAAGCCATAATTTCCAAAGAAGAGAACTATGTGTTTGAAAAAAGAGAAGACCAGACAAAACAAGCCAATAATTTTTTGAGCCATTGCTGTTGCTTTGTTCTAAATGTTGAATATGTGCAGAGGGATCAACGAGTAGACCAAAACCGGCCTTTCTTGTGCGCAGAGAAAAATCAGCATCTTCATAATAAAGAAAGAAGCGTTCATCAAAAAGGCCAATTTTTTTAAAAACTTCTTTTTTAATAAGCATTGCGCAACCACTAAGATATTCTGAAAAGTATGGAATAGAGGAATATTTTGTGGTCAAATGTATTGCTCGCATTTTTTCCCATACTATTTTTCCTCCAGCAAACCAAATACTATTGTTGTCGCTGGTTAAAATAAGTGGGCTTATGATGCCGGCGGATGTATTTTTTTCAGCAGTTTTTATTAGGGAGGATAGTGTTGTTTTTTCTAATAGAGTATCATTATTTAAAACAAAAACGTAATCTGCAAATTTTTCCAATGCGAAGCGAATACCAATATTGTTACCTTTCGAAAAACCAATGTTTTCCGAATTTTTAATAAAATGTGAACGCGAAAAATTAAGCTTGGCTTGTTCAAATGATCCATCATCTGAATTATTATCAACAACCACAATTTCGAAATTAGGATAATCAGATTGAAAGACAGAAGTAAGACAATTTAGTAGGGTTGATTTGCCATTAAAATTTAAAATTACAACAAAAATTTTGGGAAAATTTGAATTCATCATAAAAAGGATACTCTTAAAAAGATAGTCTTGTTATTTATAAAAACAGTGCAGCACCTACTGATTACTCACAATGCTCCGCAATTCTTTTATGGTAAGAGTTTTGGTAATCCAAAGCAATAAAATATAAACGAGTGAGCTTTCAAGGGCAAGAACTGGAAAACTATGTGGTTTGAAAGTGAAAAGGAATAATGCCATTATTAATCCTGAAAAAAGGATGCGTAAGAAATTTTGAGATGAAGGCTTGTAGCCAGTATATTTAATAGTAAGAATAAGTCCTATAAAAGCAACTAAAAATTCTGTTAAAGTGGAGATTATGGCTGATGCGGTGTAAGAGTAGGTTGGAATAAAAAGGAGATTAGCTGATACATTAAAAATAGCACAACCAACCAGCATCCAAAGCATTTTTTTCTGATTATTACTTGCAATTAATATGTTGTTAAATAATCCGCCAAAAAAGATGAAGGCAAGTGCAAAAATAAGAATCCTTAGCGTATTGGCAGCCTCAGAAAAGGCTGATCCTCCAATAAGGTTAATTATGCCTTCAGAAAGAAAAAGTGTACCAATGATAATAGGCACAATAATTATGATAAAAACCTTTATTGTTTCATTGGCGAGGTGTGTAAATTGTTTTTTGTCTGAAAAAATATGGCGTGAAAACATTGGAAACATTAAGCCTGTTATCATGGCTGGAAAAAAAGAAACATTCTCAATAACCTTATAGGCAGCGTTATAAATACCAACTTCGGTGTTTGTTTTTAATATTGAAAGCAGGATTGTGTCTATTTTGAAATAAACAAAAATTACAATAGCTGAAAGACCCAGTGGCGCAGATTCTTTTAAAAATTTTTTCCAATAAACAAAATCAAATTGTAATTTTAGTGGTATATATTTTTGCACTAATAGTAGGACAACGGTAAAATTAAAAATCATTGCAACAAGGATGGATAAAATGATAGTGGTAAATCCAAGGTTGTACCGTACTGCAAAAATAATTATTCCAATTTGAATTATTTTTCCAAGAACTTCAGCAGTGGCAACCTTGTCCATGGCAAGATTTTTCTGAAAAACACCATTAAGAACCATATAGGTGGAAGAAAAAACGAAAGAAGCAGCTGCAATAAGAATTCCTACTTTTACATCATGGGAATAAGGTAGGAAAAAAACCAAAATAGGCACTATTAAAAAAACAAAAATAGAAGATGTTAATCGCAGTGCAAAAGCATTGCCAAGAATCTTTTTTTCGTCAGCACCAGCTCTTGAAATTTCTCTAGCTGTGATTGAATATAATCCAAGATCAGCGATACTGCCAAAAAAAGCAAAAAAAGCCAAGACGGTAGAATAATCGCCAAAGCCTTCTTTTCCTAAATAGCGGGTAATAAAACCAATACCTACCAATGCAAGGATGGTAGACAATATTTTTGTGATTGCATTAAAAATCACATTGTAAGCAATTTTTCGTGCTATTGCCATGTTTTAATCAAAAAAGATAAAAAACTAATCTATCATGTTTGCTGGCTTGACAACAATTTTTCTTGATTCACCCTCACCAATACTTTCCGTTTTTATGGCTGAATTTTTTGAGAGCTCCATATGCACTAGTCGACGTTCATATGTTGACATCGGAGGCATTATTACGCCACGTCCCTGACTCAAAGCTTCTTCAGCAAATTGAAGAGCTTGTTGGATAATTGATTGGTTTTTTTGTTTGCGATAATTGTTAATATCAAGAGTAAAACGTATTTTTTCTGGAATATGTTTTCTTACAATAAGTCTTGCAAGATGTTGAAGAGCTTGAAGGTTTATTCCATGTTGTCCTATTAGGAAATTTGAATCTGAATCAGTAACAATATCACAAGTGATGCTATCGTCATTCTCATCCTTGGAAATAGTGACACTGCCAGTAAATCCCATTTTTTGAATCAATTCCTCGATTGTTTGTTGTATAATTGTTGTTTTTTCATCCATATCCGGTAGTAGAAATTCGAATGGGCCTTGCCCAATAGATTTCTAAATATTAAAATTGATTATATATTTTGATTATTGTTATATCTAGAAGTTGTTAATATTTTTTTCGAATATTCACTACCGGACATAATATTATGTAAAATGAAAAATTAGTTTTTTGATTTTTTTTCCATTAATATCTGTTGAATAAGCATAAAAAGTGTTCCTGCTAGCCAATATAGGGAAAGTCCTGCTGGGAATTTTATACCTATAAATAATGTCATAATTGGTCCAAGATATAACATCTGTTTCGTCATTATATTTGCAAAATCGGGATTTTTTTCATCATGCAGTTTATTTAAGACATGACCACTGGAGTCTATTGCGGTACTAGATTTATCCATCAACATCTTTGTTTGAAAATACTGAGCTATTGCTGCTAGTGCTGCAATAATAATACTAGGTTTAGTAAGATCAACCAAAAAAATGAAAAACTGATTTATTTTTCCAGGATCAGAGACAAATGAATAGAGCTGAGATGGATCAGCAACAAGACCATTATTGGAAATGGTTATCAAAACTTGATAAATTGCTATTAAAAAAATAAGTTGGACAATAAGCGGTAGACAACCAGAAAAAGGATTGGTTTTGTGTTCTTTGTAGAGCTCCATTAATTGCTTGGTTTGTTGTTCTTTGTTGTTCTTTGTTTTTTCCTGCAGCTCCTTGATTTTCGGTTGTAATTCTTGCAGCTTCTTTTGGGATTCTATTTGTTTCTTATAGAGTGGTATAAGAATTGTTCTGAGTAATATTGTGATAAGAATGATGGAAACACCAAAATCTCCTCCTGGAACGATATTATAAAAGAAAATAAGAATATTATAAAGTGGCTGGTATACTGTTGTGTGAAAAAAGGATAACATTTTTTTGTTTGTTCTATTTTCCTAAAATGGAAGATAGTTATATAAGTAAATTAGCTTTAGAAAAAATTTTCTTAAACTCATTGATAACAATTGGTAACTCAGTTTTTTGATAAGTTGGTTTGATAAGAATGATTATGTCAAAGCCAGGTTTTATTTTTGAAAGATGATAAGCAATAGCTAATCTCAATATTCTTCTGGCCCGATTCCTGACAACAGCTTTTTTTGAATAATTCTTTCCAACTGGAAAGCCAAATCTTGTTTCCGAGAGTGAATTATTGGCGTATTTAACAGAAAGATCATTATTTCCAACATATGCTCCCTTGGAGAAAACTTTGGCGAAATCTTCGCGTTTTTTTAGTCTATTCTTGATTGGGAGCATATACTTTTAATTCATAAGGGAGCTTCCTGTCCTAATTAAACAGAAAGCTTTTTGCGTCCAGATTGTCTTCGTCTTTTTACTACAGCAGCTCCATTTTTGGTGCTCATGCGTTCAAGAAAGCCATGGCGACTTTTTCTGCGTCCTTTTTTGGGTTGGTAGGTTCGTTTCATAATATATTTTTGGTTAATTATTAATATGAAAGTTTTAGTATTCTTTTGCTCATAGGATAAAAATAATTAATCGGCAGTGCAAACTTGGAATACTATAAACAAGTGTACCAGTACGAGCAAAAAAGTCAACCCAATTATAGTAAAAAAAAGGCGCAACAAAGGTTTAATTTTGATCAAAGAAAGGATATTTACGCAAAAAACATAAAAAACTGTTGACAAGATGGAAGAATAGGGGATATTCTGAACACATAGAGTGTGTTTGTGGATAAAATTGTTTTTACTATGTCAATATTGCAGCTTATTAAAAGGAAAAAAAGACTTGTCCACTTATCCACAGTTTGTGCACAATTAAGATGTTTAATTGCTAGCAGCTTGCAGATTGGCGTGATATAATTTTTTGTACGATAGTAAAAGGATTAAATTGTATTCTTAATGAGAGAAGCAGGCAGCTTTTTGAGTTAGAAGAAAGAGTTTAATAATTCGGGGTTTAATCTAATCTTAAAAGGGGTTAAAAAGAATCTTATTTGAGTTAAGTTCAAATAAAATTCTATTACCGAGTATGAATAATATAGAGCTTTGGCAGGCCGCATTGGGAGAAATAGAGCTTTCTATTTCTAAGGCTAACTTTAGTACTTGGTTTAAAAATACCGCCATTATTTCCAATGAGAATGGAAAGGTTGTTATAGGTGTGCCAAATGGATTTGCAAAAGAATGGCTAGAAAACAAGTACAATACTTATATATTTAGAGCACTTAGAAATTTTCAAAATGATATTAAGGAAATAGGTTGCGTTATTTATAGTAATGATCAAGCGCAAGTTGCTAATGAGGTTAAAAAGATGGACTCTGCCATTTCTGTTTCTGAAAAACAGATTGTGCGGGAAATCTCAGATAAGGAAGTGTTTACTGGTCAGCAAATCTCAAGTGAGCAACGGCAATCGGCAACTGTCCAGGAAAACAATATTAATTCTAGATATACTTTTGAAAATTTTATAATAGGTGAGAATAACGAACTTGCACGCGCAGCTTGCTACGCAGTTTCTCAAAATTTAGGGAAAGTATATAATCCACTTTTTATTTATGGGGGAGTTGGATTGGGAAAAACGCATTTGTTGCAGTCTATTGGTAATGAAGTTTTGTTGCATGATCCCTCTAGGCGAATCAAATACATAACATCAGAGCGTTTTGCCAATGAATTGATAGATTCTATTCGCAATCAAACCGTAAATGATTTTAAGGCAGCTTATCAGGCAATAGATCTCTTGATTATAGATGATGTGCAATTTTTGGCTGGTAAGGAAAAAACACAGATAGAATTTTTTCACATTTTTAATGCCCTGTATCAACTTAATAAGCAAATAGTAATTAGCTCTGATCGTCCTCCAAAAGCTATTGCCACGCTAGAAGACCGTCTTCGTTCGAGATTTGAGGGTGGAATGATAGCTGATATAGGTAAGCCTGATTTGGAAACACGCACAGCTATTTTGAAAACAAAAGCGGCCGAAAAGAATTTCTATCTCGATGAAGAGGCAATAATTTTCATTGCAGAAAATGTGAAAAGCAATATTCGAGAACTAGAAGGAGCTTTAAACAGGATCATTGCTGCTTGTGAATTTAATAATAAACTTCCAACGCTTAAATTTGTTGAGCAAGCACTTTCAGAAATAATTTCTAGTGGTAAAAAGAAAGGCGTTCAACCACAACATGTGATTGAAGCTATTTCACAATATTTCAATATTTCAACGAAGGAATTGATTGAAAAGGGAAGAAAAAAAGAGATTGCTTATGCTAGGCATGTTGCAATGTATTTAATGCGAGGAGAATTGGGCATTTCCTATCCAAGCATTGGAGCGCAATTTGGTGGTCGTGATCACACAACAGCTCTTCATGCTTATGAAAAAATAAATAAAGAAGTTGAAACAGATGAGAAAGTTAGGGAGGACGTTTCAATTTTAAGAGAACGTATCTACGCTGTTTAGTTGTAAATATGCAGGCAATAATGTAAATACTGAGAAGATTTTAATTTAGAATTAAAAACATTGAATATATATGAAACTTACTTGTACGCAGGAAAATTTTAAAAAAGCTATTTATAGCACTGAAAGGGTTGTTGGAAAACAAATAACCTTGCCTATTTTGGAAAACATTCTCCTGGAAACAGAGGGTGGCATGCTTAAAATTTCAGCAACCAACTTGGAGATAGGTGTTTTTTTAAAAATCGGGGCAAAAATAGAGGAAGAGGGAAAAATAACTGTGCCAGCACGTCTTCTTAGCAATTTTGTTAATAATCTCCCATCCGTGAGTACTGTTTCATTGAGTGTTGTAGACCAAACACTCCATATAGAAAGTGGTTCATCAAAAGCACAGATAAAGGGCTTACAGGCTCAGGATTTTCCAATAATTCCAGAAATGGAGGGTGATTTTCTTTTTTCTCTACCAGCGCAAGAGATGAAAGAGGCTATACCTAGACTATCTGTGTGTGTTTCACTTGACAGTACTCGTCCAGAGCTTACAGGGCTCAATGTTGTTTTGGACAAGCTTGAGGTGCGCCTTGCTGCAACGGATAGTTTTCGTCTGGCTGAAGCCGTTGTAACTTTAATTAAGGATAATCCACAAGCATACGATTTGTTTCTGGAAAAAACAACATCAGTTATTGTCCCTCTAAGTACAATTTTGGAAGTTTTGAGAGTTATAAATCCTGAAACTCAGGAAATAAAAATTGCTATCGAAGAAAGTCAAATATTTTTTCAAATAGATAATGTTAGGATAGTTTCAAGGCTTATTAATGGTAAATACCCTCCTTATCAACAGATCATTCCAGAATCCTTTACTACCAGAGTTTTCCTTTCCAAAGAGGATGTTCTTCGAGCTGTAAAAATAGCGGGAATATTTACTCACAGTAAATCGGGTGAAGTAAAATTTACAGTTAATGAAGAAACAAAAGAAGTTCTTGTTCAGTCAAAAGCAGAAGAGGTTGGAGAAAATAAAACAAGCTTAAATGCTGAAATAATTGGTCCTTCGCAAGAGGCCCTATTCAATCCTCGTTATATGGCAGATGGTTTACAGGCCATTTCGACCCCGTACCTGGTTCTTTTGATGAATAGTGGATCATCACCTGCAGTTCTTCGTATGGTACAAGGCGAAAAGAAAGAAGAAATGCTTAATTATACCTATATTATAATGCCGATAAAGAATTAGAATAAATAGAATGAAAACGTTAGGATCTTTTATAAATAAAAAAACACTAAGCAAGGATGTTGTAATTGATCAACAAAGTGTTTTTTACGTTTTTCAACTTGTCATTAAGGATGAATATGGAAGACAAGGAATAGAAAATATTGTGCCAGTATCCTTTAGGGATAGGATAATATTTGTTAAAACTGTTAATTCTATGTGGGGGAGTGAAATATTACTTAGAAAAAAGCAACTTGTAGCCAGGATAAACAGGGAGATTGGTGGTGAGGAGATAGTAGATATAGTGATGACAGCATAAGTTATAATGTTCATAAAGTTATAAAGTTCATAATGTAAGTTGCAGACCCTTGCCAAAAGTAAAGTTGTATGCTAAAAATACTTAAGTAACAATTATTTAAATTTACGAGATTCGGATGTAATTCGGATATAATTCGTATCAAATTAGGATATGCCAATCAAAAAATCTGCCAAAAAATACATGCGAGTGACTGATCGTAAGACTTTACGCAATAAGGTTGTAAAGGGAACTTTCCGTAATGCTATTAAGGAAACAAAGGAAAATGTTGCTGCTGGAAAAGTTAAGGAGGCTCAAGAGTTGCTAAAACGTGCTATTAAAGCTCTTGATAAAGCTGCACAAAAGAAGGTTATCAAAAAAAATACTGCTGCTCGAAAGAAATCAAGATTGAACGCTGCTGTAAAAAAACTTGCACTTAAGAAGTAGACAATTCGAATATTTAAAAATCCCGCTTATGCGGGATTTTTTTTATTGCATTTTTTTGAAAACAATTTTTTATAATGAAACAATAAAAGTGTCGAGGGCAAGGACTGGGTCGACCTTGCCGGTTTTGGCAGAGAAATCGATTTCAGCAAGGTCGCGTAGCATTTGCTTGGTTTTTTGTTCGGACAAATTGCGGATTTGAGAAAGAGATTTTTGTACGACGTAGGGATGAACTCCAGAAGCTTGTGCGATTTGTGGCGCGCTTGTCATTCCTTGCCAATAGAAGTCTCCAATTTTTAATAAAGTACGAATTTGATAAGTATACATTGAAAGAACATAAAAAACATCTTCACCCTTGGTGAGTTGCTCGTGGAAAAGGCTCAAAGCTCGTGTTTTGTTGCCACTAGCAAGAGCTTCAATTGTTTCAAACATCGTGGAATCGACTTTTGATTTTACGAGCAAGACAACATCTGAATCGTTAATTTCACCGAAATTTTTGTAATTAATAAGTTTGATTATTTCGTTGCTAAGGATATTTAAATCACTGCCAGTTGCGGCCAAGAGCATGTTTAAGGCATTTCTTGAAAAAGATATTTCAGTTGATAATATCTTTGCATAATCAAGCGCCCAGTTGGTAAGCGCAATTCCTTCTAGCGGAGCAAATTCCTGTCTTTTGGCAGCTTTAAAAATGAACTTATATAAAGCTCCATTTTTTTTGGGGTTTCCATTTTCATAAAAAGTAACAATGGTGTCCGCATCTTTTTCTAGAGCAGTGTTAGCCTTTATAATAGTCAGGATTCCTTTTTGCGTTTCTGTGGAACCCTTTAGCATGCTATTTTTTAAGATAACTAATCGCTTGGTAGAGAAAAGCCCCTGTGCTGAAAGTGCCGTGGAAAGATCCTCAAATGAAGCACCTTCGCCATAATCAAGAACGCTCAGGTCTGTGCCTGAGCCATTCTTTTCAAGATATTTATTTTTAAGGTCATTGAGTTTTTCCAAGGATCGGAAACTGTCAGCACCGTACAGAAAAATTAACATAATTTTTTTCAATAACCAAGATACAAATTACAAAAAACAAATAAAATTAAATAACCAATTTTCAAATTCAAAACCTTTTAATTTTTGTTTTTTGCGATTTGTTTGGTGTTTGTATCTTGATATTTAGGATTTGCAAGCTTAGCTTGCTGGTGTCCATTTGTGCGCTTGTCCTGGGTCTATGATGTCAACCCAAATTTGTCCAGGAACAAACTTAATTTCTTGTCCTTGTTCATCAAGAAACATGAGCTTGCTTTCAATGGATCGTTTATCTTTTTTCCAAGAACCTTTGTATTGCTGACCATTCATGTAAAAGAAAGCACTTCCAGAATCAGCTTCATCAAACCAAGGATCTCCAATTTGGACATTGACATATTGTTCCCCTACTTTTATTGGTGCAGCATCAGCAATAAGAACAACCACATTTTTTGGGGCAACTCGTTCTTTGGTGTTTCTGTCTGTATCGCTCATGTTTCCCCATGTTCTGAAATATGAGTTGCTTGTTTTATCATAATCATATTCAACATCAAATGGCTTGGCGTAAGCTACTCGTAAATTGCCACCATTTGGACGTTGTTCTATGGAAGCTTCTGCCTGATGTTGATATCCAACAAATTTGTTTTCCATTCGATAGCCAAAGTTTTTTGCACCTTCTAATAAACTGGCAAATTTTGCATAACCAGTGTCAACTCCTCGCATGTTGTCCTCAGCTTCGTGTCGGAAGCAATATTGCCCAGCGGATTTTCCAGCGTCATTGTTGCAATTCATGTCATCCACAACTCCGCTATTGAGAACTTCTTTGAATTGTTCAATGTCTGCTCTACCCCAGTGCACATAAATAGAATCAAAACTTTTTGCAAGATGGACAAAGTCGTGACGTGCGCTTCGCAGAGACCCAACTTCTTCTGGGTTATTGCATCCATAGACGCCCATAAGGCGAGTAATGCTTCCATATACTGCTGACATTTCTATTACCATATCAGCTTGGGAGAGTCCAGCTAGCGGTCTAGCAGAAACATCAGCTGGTTGCATAACAGCAAAAGATCTTTTATTCCAATTTTGACAAGCTAAACCTGAAATCGGGCTAACATTTTCAGGGTTGGCTGGAGTAGTACTTTCTTGAATTCCATTTATTTGAATTTGTTTTACTGTAGTGGTCTTTTTTCCTTTGGTAAAATAAAATATTGCTCCCACGATTATCACTGCCACTGCGACAATGATGCCAATTTGTTTTCTGTTCATAAAGAGTTTTCTTCCTCGTAATTCTCTCCTTGAAAAGGATAGATGTCACGTATTTGTGACAGTAAGGTTTTGTTTTAGTTTATTATTTTTGGCAAGTTGGACAGTAAAAAGTGCTTCGCTGTTCAACCATTTCCTTTGCAATTATTGTATCACATTTGTGGCAATTTTTACCAGCTTTTCCATATACTTTTAATTCATTTTGAAAGCCACCTTTTTCTCCCTTTGCATCTCTATAATCGCTAATAGAAGTCCCTCTCATCTTAATGGCTTTTGTTAATATTTTTAAAATAGAATGGTAAAGAAGTGTAACCTCTTTGTCTCTGAGGCTGGAAAGTTTTCGCAGGGGGTTTAACTTGGCGTCATATGGAATTTCCGAAGCGTAGATATTTCCAATTCCAGCAATAGCAGATTGATTCATTAAAATGCTTTTGATGTTTTTACCTGTCACTCGTGAGTGACGGGTTTTATTTGCATGGTCGTTAATAATTTTTGAAAAAGTTTGTAGAGTAAAGTTTTTTGAAAAAGGATCAACCCCCTTGGTTTTTTCGATTTGAGAAAGTTCTTCTAGGCTTATTAATTCAAGAGTTGCAAATTTTCGTATGTCAGAAAAATTCAAGTTACCATTTTTCTTTAAATAAAAAATGTGATGCAAATGCTTTTGTTGTAAGTTGTTTGCCTGCCTGTTCGGTAGGCAGGTTGTAAGTTGTTTGTTAATCAGGAGTTTTCCCGTCATTTTTAAGTGAATAATAATGGCATGTTTGCTGGTTAATTCAATGACAACATTTTTACTTAATCTTCTAATGTTTTTGATTTTTTTTCCAATCACTTCTTTTTCAAAACTTTTTGACTTGATGGCTTTTTTAAAATCAGTCCAAAAACCGATAATTGTATCACCGGTCAATATTTGCAAATCATTCACAATAGTTTGTACTTCTGGGAGTTCAGGCATAAAATTAACTGACAACGTACTACTAACAACTGACAACAAAAGGGTAATAACGGTTGTTTGTTGTATGTTGTTGGTTGTAAGTTATTTTAAATTTCTCCCCAATTGTCTCCGATATTAACATTAACAATCAGTGGGACACGTAGGGGATGAACATTTTCCATGATTTCTTTAAGTTTTTTGGCTACAATTTCGGCATCATCTGCTTTAACTTCAAGAATAATTTCATCGTGCACTTGTAGAATCATTTGAATATTATTGTCACCTGAAAAAGCTTGAGCAGTTTTGATCATAGCCAATTTTACAATGTCAGCTGCAAGGCCTTGAATAGGCATGTTGATGGCCATTCTTTCTGCTCCAGCAGCAACTTGAAAATTGGGCGAATTTATTTCGTGCAAATTTCGCCTTCTGCCAAGCAGTGTTTCCACATATCCATTGGTGCGCGCAAATTCGCGCGTTTCTTTCATGTAGGAAGCCACACTCGAAAAGTTTTCCATGTAGGCGTTAATGAATTTCTGCGCATCTTTACGAGAGATTCCAGCGGACTGAGAAAAGCCAAAAGAGCTCATGCCGTAAATAATGCCGAAATTTAGAGCTTTGGCGCTGGAACGCATTTTTTCAGTGACTTGAGAATGTGAAACCTTGTTTATCTCAGCGGCGGTAAGTCTATGAATATCATCGCCCCTATGAAACGCTTCAATAAGTTTTTTATCATTGGAAACGTGAGCCACGCAGCGCAAATCAATCTGAGAATAGTCAGCGCTTATCAATTTGTATCCTTCTTTGGCAACAAAAGCTGTGCGAAGGAGTTGTCCAAGTTCTGTTTTAATTGGAATATTTTGCAAATTCGGATCGGTTGAAGAAAGTCGCCCCGTTGCTGCCACTGCTTGGTTGTATGTTGTGTGAATGCGAGAATTTTTGTCGACAAGCTTTGGAATGGCATCTAGATAAGTTGTCTTTAATTTGAAAAGTTCACGGTATTCTTCGATTTTGGAAATTATCTTATGAGAACCCCTAAGTTTTTCAAGCTCCGCTGCTCCCGTGGAAAGTCCCTTTTTGGTTTTTTTAATATCAGCCATTGGAAGATTCAAAGTCCCAAAAAGAATTTCAGAAAGTTGCGATGGGGAATTGATGTTAAATTCTTTGCCAGCAAAATCGTAAATTGCCTTTTCCAAATTTTTTAATGTCCCAGTAATTTTTTCTGAAATACCTTTGAAAATAACAGTATTAAGTTCAATGCCTGTTAATTCCATTTGAGCTAGAATTTTTATTAGTGGCATTTCCATTTGGGAAAAAATTGTTTGCAGTGTTCCATCAGTTTTGGCAGCTTCTTTCTGCTCCGCAGAGATTTCTGAAATTCTTTTTTCCAAAGCAATTTTTAATTTCAAAGAATAATCAGCTTTTTGACAAACAATATTCATGGCAAGTTGTTCATCTTCAGGATTTGCTACCAAGGAAAGCTGTCCTTGTTTCTTTTTTTCAAAAACAATTTCTTCTCCAAGTTCTGAAAAAATCATTTTTTCAAAATCAAGTTTTTCTCCCGGATTTAAAACATAGGCAGCTAGCATGGCATCAAATGAAATTCCCGCCATTACAATTTCCTCAGTAAAAAGCTGCTTGTAAATAGCTTTCAAGTCATAGCCAACTTTTTTTATTTCCGGATTTTCTAAAAGAATTTTTAACTTGGAAAATGAATCACTAGACTTTGGAAAAAAAGTGGCGCGTCCTGTTTTCCAAGAAATTGCAATGCCGACCAATTTATCTTCGCTTGTTTCTGTTGCAATGGAAAGCTCTGGCATCTGCGAAAATTCAGCAATCAATTCATCAGCATTTTTTTCATCTGCGATTGTATATCTAAAATCTTTCACTCCAGCATTTTTGTTCGTAGATTCGTCATTCGTTCGTAGATTCGTATCGGTTGATGGTAGCCTTTTGATTAGGCTATAAAAATTTAATTCAGAAAAAAGTTTCACAATTGTTTCGCGATCAAAATCTTTGAGTACTGATTTTTCCAATTCAAGTGCAATGGGGACGTTGAGTGCAATTGTCGCAAGTTCTTTGCTAAGATAGGCTTGTGCCTTGTCTCGCACCAGCTTATCTTTGACTGCACCTTTAATCTCCTCGATATTTTCATATACACCATCGAGAGTAATATATTTTTGTAACAAAGTAACCGCAGTTTTTTCGCCAATACC
>C687J13896_1000504_pt1 | contig 27977 bp, 41 predicted proteins | sample RifGroE2_FD_13896 | JGI IMG/M metagenome (IMG submission 13896)
CTCCATCACGTTTCGCGGAAGTCGTGCAACATCAGAAGCAACGTCTTTAAATGACGGTCCATCGCTATCTCCCGGCAATATGCCGCCAATCTTACTGTCAATTCTACTATAGGTAGATTGTTTAGGTGTAGCAGGTTTGTCCTTGGTGGACATATATTCCCTTAGTGCCTTTTTACCATCGTCGTTCAAGTCGGTCAACTTAACTCTACCCGACCTGACCGCTTCATATAGTTTCTGTTGAGACAATTATATCACCCCTCTATTTGAGGTATTGCTGTATTTCTTCATCGGTTGCTCCGGTTGTAGGTGTGCCTGTTGTACCCATAGCACCACTACCACCGCTCAGTATGCCCTTATAGTAGTTAATTAGTTCCCTATCCGTTTCGGGGTCAATACCGAAGTTTGGATCTTTCTGCGCTGCCGATAATGCCTTGCTCATTAACGCACTATCACCGCCGCCCAATTGGTTATATAGCGGCAATAACTTAGCAGTTTCCCCGGTAAAGAATTCGGCAGGAGTTGTCCCAATTGAAGTTAGTAACATATCAATGGCATCTTTACTGCTTGCTCCTGACTTTTTCGCCTCAATCATCCATTCGGGGTCACTCAGTAACGAACTAACTGTATAGTAACCGGGATATTTTAAACCATTCTGCATATTCTCATTATACCGACCAACCGCCTTATTGAGAAGGTCAGCAGTAGCGGCGTTCTGTCTCTCGCTTACCGTATCCCTACCGCTTGCGTCAAGATTGTACTTATTGATCTGCGCTTCTTTCGTCGCCTTATCTAAGGCAAATTGTCTTTCATCCTTCATTGCAGAATATGACGGTTGACCTGTTTCCGGATCAATTCCTGTCATATCAATAATATCCCCCCTGCCACCAAGGGTATATTCTCCTGTATTGCGATCCTTTTTAAACGTTGTAGCATAATCAATATCCCTATCAAACTCCGCTTTATCTGCTTCGGCAATGTCTTTGCCGTAGTTGCTCGTAGCATCTGCAAGTCCTAAAGCGTTCTTTTGCTCTCTATCATAAATATCCATGAGCATCTTATTCTCTGCTGCTGTTTGACTATCCAGTAAGTCACCATATTGCCCATCAAGTTCACTCATACCCATATTATAGTTTTCGCTAAGGTTCAATAATGCGTTATTTTTCTGCATTTCCATTTCAGCATAGATCGGTTGATACGATTCTTCGAGTTTACGACTCATGTAGTCAGAACCGCCATATTTAGCCAGACTATATGCCTGTTTTTCTCTGTCGTTTCTTTGATTAATGCCAGTCTTAGTCTTATTCCAGTTAAAGTCATTCTCTATCGCTCTTTGTCTTTGGTTCGCCGACGTCTCGCGATTATTGTACTGCCTTTCAAGTGCGGCGAATTTAGGTTTATAAGTTTGTCCGACCATACTGCTAACTAAAGGTCTGTATTGATTAAGCGTATCTGCATTTAAACTACCGTATGCCTTTGCCTGATTCAGCATAGTTGCTTTACTCGGATTAACATATGCCCTATTATTCGCAGGGTTAATACTAAAATCTCCGGTATCCTCTCGGTAAGTAGTGCCGCCCATATCGAGGGTACGCTTACCTACGTCACCGCCTAACCAATTGACTTGTTGCCCTGCCGCTTCGCCAAACGATCTAATGGGAACTAATTTGTCATAATCAATTTTTGCTATTTTAAACACCTCCTATTAGTGGTGTGATTGTCTTACCTGTGCTTGCATCGGTGAGTATATAAGTTACCTGACATTGTACGGTTATTGGGGTTGTTGAACCGTTTCCTGGGTATGTCCAGAGGTGAATTTGGTATATAGTTTCGTTTGCATAATATTGTAGTTGTCCCCACGCATAAATATTGCCATCGTCATAAGGGTCTACAAATAGATCGTTATATAATCCTTCTGGAACTATATACGCATCATCCTCAGACAAAATATTTCCATTCAAATCTGCTTTAGCAACATAAATATCACTGTCTGCTACTTCTCCACCCACAGTTACTTGATATAAATAAGAACCTTTTAAAAACATACCCCAATAAGTATAACCAGATAATGATTGTGGAAGATAAGAAAAATTTCCACTAGAATCTAACATGCCTACTTGTGAAATATAATCGTCACTATCTAGTATCCTGAAACTGAAATAGGCAATAGAATCACTACTTATACAGAATCCATAATTAGTAGGTCTAAGTGTAGTATCCACTCCGACGAAATTAGTACAGTCTAAATCAGAAGTAGCAGTATACAAACGACCACTAGAAGCATAGAAATAAACAAATTTACTACCTAATCTTTGAAAATAAAAATAAGTAGAAAAGGTTCTAGCAGTTATTTGATGTGTCTCATAACCACTTCCATCAAGGTTGATACTATTTATAGATACATAATAACCACTATTTCTCGTCCATCCATAAATTTTACTATTATTGAAATCAAAATACTCACCACTACCAACACCATGTGTTATTTCTGCTGTAGATAAAATATTTCCCTCGGAATTAAATTTATATAAATAACCACCAACATAGATGTATACTTCATCATTATATATATCTGCCAATTGAACAAGATATATAGTATCTATTATTTTTTTAGGTTTCCATTCTGTACCGTCAGGGTTCATTGTTCCTAAAAATACACCAGTATTATTAGCGTATACGATTACCTGCTTTTCACCGATACGTTTGTTTAGGTGGACAGATACATCTTTTCCCCATGTCCTCTGACTAGCATCATTAGGCATTATACAGTCACCGCCCCCCGACATTCAGCATGAACATGAAAATAAGCGGTTGCCACAGCGGGTAAATTATCGCTATGAGGTGTCACGATAACGCCTGTATAAACGCCCCCAGTCTGCACTAACTGAAAAGCAGGTACTAATGGACTCGGAAAGTCTGCTAGACTGTATTCAACTGATACTGTAACCTTTGGTTTCTCTGTATAAGTATTGACGAAGGTAAATGTAACCGCAGTGGTGTAGTTATAAGCACCTACACCACTTTCAAGATAAACCCTTTCATTTGTAGGCGTACCTATACCTGCCGCAACGGCAACCGTAGTTATGAAAACTTTTATTTTCTCCATATTAGTATCGTGCGTATCAACGATCTTTTTAGGATTCTTGATGTTAGACTGACCTATCTTAATTAGGTTAGGTGTTACATTTGCCACTTACTTCACCCTCCCCGGTATCATCACCAACGATGCAGATTTTAGTCCTGTTACTCTGTCCGTACTATTAACCCTTATCTGTACGTTCTGCCCTTTAACGCCGCTTAAACGAGCGTATACGCTTTCCTGTGTGCCATCGGTAACGGCAACCTCAACTACTTCCTTTTCTTCCTCTCTGTCGCCCTTAGAGTAAACACTTAGAGTGTAGTCAGTAATAGGTTCAACGACGAAATACATCTTCTTAAACTTGTTTTTGCGGTTAGACGAATTGACCGGACCGATGATAAACTCACTTTCTATAGCAACAGTACCGTCTAAGGTAGAACTGTCCATCTTAATAATCTTGCCGTCGGAAGTGCCGAATTGTAGTGTCTGCGTTCCCATCGGTTCGCCAAAAACAGTTGCCGAAGTGAATACTTTTGCATATATCCACTTAAACCATGCCTTCTCCTGAGTATCGAAAATGAAGCAGGTTGTATATCCTGCCGGACTATTGGGCAGGACTAGCCAAAACTGATTAGCAAAACCTACGGTAAATACGTTAGTGAAACTATGGTCAGCAAGCAGGATCTCGATGTTATCAGAAATGACTTCTGCCGTGTTACCCTCGTATGCGACAACCTGCTTTTCATCGGTTAACCAGAAGGCATAGTTACCCAACTTGACCGAGCATTTCACGCCGTATGCGCCTATGTCGCCTGTTTTGTAAATATTTAGAAATGGTTGTTCGTCACTAAGTAAGCGATAATAACTCTTTTTAGTTATGATGAGTAAGTGATCAGCAAAGGGTATACAATTTAGTATCGGTTCACTCGCGTCTGAAATCTTAAATATATTTTCTTCCGGCCAATAATCTTTACTTATCTGGTTAGGCACTACAGTAGTATCTACACCGCAGTAATACGCCCTGTTCGGATATGCGCTATTAGGTCCCCAAACGAAAATATGCCCCATATACACACAACAAAACTCCATGAACGGCACGTCGCCCAAATCTAAATTAATCAACTGAGACACACCAGTACCCACATCAATGTTATACGCCCACGACGTAGTGCCACCTGCCAAGATAAGGTGACTCGTCCCGGTAGCAGGGTCTGTCCATGTGCATGAACCAAAACCGTAGTTAGCGGAAGGCACGCTAATTATCTCTACCCAACTGCCAGCAGAAGTTAACCTATACCACAAACTCGTGCCAACCTCTGCAAGCATGCGAGACCCTAAACTTACCTTTGCCCCCATGTGTAGACTTTTAATGGTAGTAGTAAACGGCGCACTGACCAAGGAGTAACCGCCCCTTGTGTCAATAACGCCGTTGTTGACGACAAAGTTCTTGCCGTCCGATAACTCATTTATTTTCCTTGTGTGCTGTGCGTTTATGCCACGAAAACCGTTTATATCAAGTGACTGCTTGTTTGTTGCTCCGGTACGTTTAGGAATAACAGGAGGCATTTACCACACCGCCTTTATCTGAAATGAATCATTGCTATCAACTTCATTCTCATCAATAAGGTTCTTAATGGAATTATAGAATTCCTGCAACCATCTTGAAGCATCGGCATCGTCCGAATCCTCTGCGCTGCGATAACGTGAAGCAATATACTTAGCAATTGCATATTCACAAGCATCAATCAAAGGTACATTGTCGGTTATGTTTGCAACCGTTGGACGTGCGATATAGGACATGGCATACGTGTCTGCATCATAGAAGGATATTTTGCGGTTACGAATAGTGAAATTGGTATATTTAATGCCTGTCGTGTCCTCAATAGGTACGCTCTCGCCATCACCCACAAGTCCTGTATCACTAAAGGTAGTTGTAGTTGCTGTACCGATTAACCCCTGTGTAGTGCCGCCTGTCGTGCGATATATGGCATATGAGGATGCACCTGTTACCTCTGTCCATAAAAGGGCGTTGTAGTTTGTTTCTGACAATGTAGCGTTTCCGGTAGTTGCCCTAACCTCAGTACAGGCAATTGTCTCGTTGTCCGATGATATTGCGGTTACTCTGTATCCGTAGGTCGTTGTCCCTGCTGTACCTGTTGGGGTTACAGTAAGTCCAGCAGGATAACCTATGCTTGTAGATAGACTAACTAGACTCACAAAGTCAGGAGGCAGGTTGTTGAATTTCTTTGCCGTAGTTCTGAACAGTTTCGTATTCTCTAACCACAGTCTCGACGGGATATTATCTTGTAGACACTCCTTGCCCCATAGGAGAAGATCGGCATTGCTTACCGCTTCTTGTGTCCATGAGTCAACGAGTGCCTTGCAGTTTGTTAGGGTGAATGACATTTAATCACCTACTTTATGTAAAATGGGAGGCGGTTAGACCTCCCTGCTTGAAACTCTCGCACCTTCGTTAGTCCGGTATTAAAATTGTCATCGTATCTTCTGTTTCACTAACCTTGCCCCAATTGTCTGCATCTGTATCTGGAGTAATAACTTTCCCTTCCGTTGTTTCTACCGTGATTTTTGCAACTTCTTTTTGCTCGTCAGTCAATTCTTATATCACCTCTACTGTAAAATTATCAAAACGTGGTGCAATTGTACCAGATGCCATCAAACCATGTCTTGTATTTGTCATATAGGCAGATTCGGTTGCTTCCATTCTTAGTATGCCGTTTTGATATGCTTTTATAGAATTTCCGTTACACTCTAATGTCCATATATCGCCATTTATTAATGTTAGGTCTGAAACTGAGCCGATAGTGGTTGGACTACCAAAATCCCACCTTTGCAATGTAGCACCATTAGAAGTTGCTCTAAGTGATATACATTTTAGAGTATTTATGTCATTCGTACTGTCCTTGCGTGCGATAATACCAGATGAGCTTGCATAAGCACTAAAAACAGACGATACCCTGCAATTGCTTATTCCTGAATTACACCATACACAACTACCACCATAAGGCGTTGATGCATAAGCAGTATTACTTACTATACCCCATGCTGCACCTAACAGCACATTCCAAACTTGCCCCGTATCTGTACGGTCCATAATACTTGCATTGTCGGGACGGTCAAAACTGTCAGATACACGCAATATCCTTTTGTTTTCCAAAATACCTAACTGCCTCATATAGTATAACCCCACATGGTTAATTCTGTTATTGCATTTGCTCCTGCCGCGCCTACAGATAAAACCATGTCTGTGTTTGCAGTACCTTCTACGATAGGAGCTGATGAGGATACACCAATACGTGTACCAGTAGGGGAGGCGTTGCCAACCACATCAGTAAATTTTACGGTTGTACCGTCCTTAATTGTAGACAAAAAATCATTCCCTGCAGATGCAGCACGTAAGCAGACAAGATAACCCATACAGTAATGTTTCTTGCCTGCCACCGCAACTTGTGTTGCAGTAGCAATTGCATTTGCTCCGCTTGTTGCAATAGTAGTCCACTTTGTCGCACCGAATGGATATACTGCTCCCCCAGGTAAACCACCAGTTAGTTGCACACTCGCCGGATTAGCAGCAGTAAACTTCTCGTCACCGTCAGCGTCTACAGGAATAAACTTACCGATTATTGCCGTACCTGCTCCCATTTTTGCAGTTATCGAACCGTCGGCATTTAAGACTAGACCGACTATCTTATTGTCACCGTCAACACCGGCAATGGTGATGGGGTTAGTATTCGCGGCAGTTGTGCCGACAGGATTTTTACCTTCTGCGATAGAAATTTCAAGCACCGTTACGAAAAACTTATAAAACTTTATAAATCTTTCTTTCTAATTCATCACGTCCAGTTTTGCCTTGACTACTCCTGTTTGGTGTAACGCTCCAAAGACTTAAACTCCCCGGTAACGTCCGGGTACATATTAGCGTTAGCTTTTTGGTGCTAACTCGCTAATTTTCCGTACTCTCTTAGATTAATACTTGCATTTAAGTCCCTGTCTACACGTAAACCACAGTCACAATAATAGACTCTATCAGATAACTTTAGATCTCTTTTAATCTGACCACATTGACTGCATATTTTACTAGAGGGGTAAAACCTGTCTGCAATTATCAACCTAACACCGTACCACTGGCATTTATATATAAGTTGTCGCCTAAACTCATACAGTTTTTGTTCCTGTATTGCCCTGGCTAAATGCTTGTTTTTTACCATGCCTGATACGTTTAAATCCTCAATAACAATATATTCTGGCTTGTTTTTCACCAGTTTACTTGTTGATTGATGAATATGGTTAGTACGGATATTTTTAAGTCTTTGATGAATTTTAAGAATTTCTTTTTCGAGTTTTAATAAGTTGCTAGTCTTTTCGCAACGACTTTCACCTCCTTGCTTTTTAAGTTTTTCGTATTGCCGACTAGCTTGGCGTTGTAGTCTTTTTAGTTTTTTAGTTAAACGCCTAACCTCTTTAGTTTTATTGATGTTTTTAACTACTTCTCCGGTACTTACAATAGCTAATTCCTTAATACCTAAGTCAATACCAATTGGTTCTGTTGTAGACTTATCCAAAATTGGTTGCTCAATTTCAATGCCTACCGATATAAACCAGTGAAGTCCGTCATGTGTTACCCTTGGATTAAAGTATTTCCCTTGCGGTATCCTATTGGTTTCACTCATCCTTACCCAACCTATTTTCTCTAGTCTTACATGAGACTCAGAGAATTTTATTTTGGCTGTGTCTTGATAGAATGAAGGTTTACTTTTCTTCCTACTCTTAAACTTAGGGAATTTGTTCCTGCCATTAAAGAATGATTTGTAGGCATGACAAGCATCCTTGACGGCTTGCTTTGTAACATTATTAGAGTAGTTATTAAGCCAATTAAATTCCTCTGTTTTCTTTAACTCAGTTAAACTTTTCCGCAAATCCCCGTCTTGAATAAATTTACCTCCGTTTTGGCGATTCTCTTGTTGCGTATTAAGCGTCCAATTGTACGCCCATCTAGCAGTACCGGCAGACTGCCACATCTTCTGTTCTTGCTCTTTGTTTGGCTCAAGTCTAACCTTGTAAGTTTTTATCAAATTATCACCCCATTTACTATATATATTATATCAAAATGTCCAAGGACTTGCAAGGACAAATACGAAATAGTATAATTGGTTTGAGGTGATAATAGTGGCAAATAAAGACTTGAAAACAAGAACCCCAATATCTAATGCGGTAGATACTAAATTATTAGAGCAACTAAAAAATTACTCAAACAATACGGGCATCCCAATATCTAAACTACTAGATAAAGCAATAGAACTTTTTTTGAAGTCTACCAATAGATATTAGGTTGTAAACACCTCCCATGTAGAATAGGCAGAGCGATTAAACCCTGCCTATCTCAATATTCTACTTACGCAGGTTTGCAACCGTAAATAAAACTGAAATCGTCCCAACCATAGGAGAAACGGGCAATGGTGGCGTACTTAGCGATCTCAGTATCGAAGTCCTCAGTTGCCTTGAACCCAGGCTTTCTTCTCCAAAACCAATTTAAGAACATCTTTGCTCTTTCTGAGTCCATCATGAACCAAGCGTCAGGGTCGGTCAGCCAGGGCCATTCAATAACGTTGAACTTGCCTTTCCACACGTTAATGCCATGGTCGGTTGTCCCCGGTTTTTCATCAGTACCGGCAATGACTAAAGCAGGTTCAAGTCCCTCGGTCGGAACTACAATAGTGTCAGGCATAACCAAGAACTGATTTGCCTTGTCGTCCTCCCACCGGCGCATATTGTTTCTTACAGTAGTTACGTTTTCCTGAGTCAGCGCATATGCACCAAAGTTAGAAGTTACAGCAGAACTGCCCGGTGCTTTCGGGTGTGATGCAGAACAAAGTGCAACATTATCAGGTCCCTTATAGGAAGCATTGAACGCATTGTTAAATACCGATGCAGCATGGTACTGAATGGTTCTGTACTCAACCATACGGAGATTCTTGACACGCTTCTTAATCTCGCCGTATTGTTCATCGTCCACAAGTTCACGCTCGATCTGAGTACCTTTGGAGTATTTGCGGTGAATATAGTTAGAGGTATAACCCTTCTTGATGTCCTCGTAAGCAACCTTATTCCCGGTTGCGCTCCATTCTTCCATCAGTCCTAAGTCACCGATACCCTGATTGGTTTCCTGCGCCTTAGTGGAATTCTCCACGTTATACATCAGGCCAAGGTAATCCTTTTCCTTCTTGCCGGCAAGGTCAAATATCTTTCTTAAACCCGGTTCAAGTTGCTCCGCCCAATTCTCAGAAATCATTGGCATGTGTTTTCCTCCTTAAAATAAAAAGACTCAGGCAAACCGCCCAAGTCTTTTGTTTAATTTTTAATTTAATTGGTTAATACTTACTTATAGATGTGCTTGCGAATCATAACGTCCATAGTTAACTTAGCAGGATCAACGGCCAAAACAACCAACGGACCTGCTTCACTAGCAATAGTGGCGTTAGCATCAATGGTGTTTTCGTCCTTCAAGTCAACGCCAATACTGCCCTTATTAATCACGTCGCCGGAACCGCCTGCACCAAGCAGAATATATTTACTTGCAGTAGTCGGGGCGGTCGGGAACGGTTCTTCAACGGTCAGAGTATCGCTTGACCCTGTGTAGTCTTTGACGGTTCTAATACTGCCTGCCGCAGGACCTTCGTAAATATAGAGCAGCGCACCATTCCAGTAATCATCAGTGGAGGTGCTAAGTGCAGTATCTACCAGAGTAGTAGTTGTACCGCCGGTTGCAGTGCTGTCAACATGGTCAGCGAAAGAGCAACGAAATACAGTATATGGGTTGTCATACACCCGACCATAAGTTGTTGCGGCAGCAGGGTTATCAGCAGCGGCGATAGTCTCTGCCATAACGCCAAGTACATTAGTAGCGTTTGCTGCCGCTTTAGCAACCTTCCCTGTGGTCAATACAACCATGTCGCCCTCAGAAAAGGCAACCCCAGGAGTTAATTCGTATTTAACGGCGTTATCGACAATGCCGTTAAGTTTATTGTTCACATACTCGAAACCATTTGTGGTTCTTGCAGTTAATGCCATCGTTACCTACCTCTTTTCTTTGATTTTTGTACTACACCGGAGGCATAATCCTTCTCAGACAAACCAAGACCGGCGGCAAGTTTCTTTTGAAACGGAGTCAAAACAACCTGCTCGGTTTTACTGCCCGGCAGGTTAGCACCTTCAACATTTAGTTTTTTGCGACCATTGACGTTAGCAAGAGTCTTTTGCTCGGCAGTAGTCTTGACCTTTTTAAGCAGTTCGCCGGATACGAATTTATCGCCAATTATTTGTTTCATGGCAGTTTCATAGTCTAAGGCAGCACCGTTTTGACTAAAAGCATCAATCTCGGCGGCATACATATTTGCATAAGGTACAAGTTGAGGATTACCGCTTAATACTGCCTGCTTCTGCCTGTCGTAACCAGTTGACTTGCCTGTGACTTCAACCTGCTGCGCTAATTGTGCGTTCTGCTGTTCAAGTCTAGCAATTCGCTGCTCGCGCTTAACTTCTTTAACAGCAAGTTTCTTTGCCTCTGCTTCATCAAAACCAAGATTGACGAAATACTTTTCTTGGTCTGTCTGCATTTCTGACCAATAGGTCTTTGCTTCCGCTTCTGCCTGCGCTTGACGTTTTTCTGCTTGTTTGTCAGCATCAAGTTTCGCTCTCTCGCGGGCAAGTCTGTCTGCTAAAACTCGGTCAATCTCTGCCTGCAATTCTGCTTTGGTATACATTTTCTCAGCAGGTTTTTCGGGTTTAACATCCGGTTCTTTTTTATTGGCATCAGGTTTAACATAGTCGCCTAAAATTTCGTCGTCGGTAACTTCATCATCGACTACATCTAGTTCGTCAGTAGATAGCAAGTCAACTAAATTAACATCGTCCTTATCAACGACATTAGGATCGTCTGCCTCGGTATCATCGACAAAACCACCGCCACCGTTAACGCCATCTTCGCCAACTAGAATATTGAATCTGCCTAAGAATTTATCTTCTGCCGCTTTAATTCCCAATAAGTCTCTAAACATGATATACCTCCCGTTTTAAGACCGTCGTCTATAATATCCTTGCACAGTTTAAAGTCTTGTGCATGTTATGGACTTTGCCATGCGATTTTTATAGCGTCTACAGCACGTTTCAGACAGTTTACTACTGTGGTGCTTGCTGTTCTTCCATCATGCGCATAATCTCTTCTTCCTGCATTTGAGGCGGCAGGTGTGATAAATAGTCCTGCATCTCAGGAGGAAGTGAATTCACAAACTCCATCACGGGGTCAACTTCCGGTTCTTCTTGCGGTTGATTAGGAGTAGCATTATTTTTATTCTTCATTGCCTCCTGCTCCATTGCCGCTTGTTGTTGCTCAGCTTTCATTTGGTTCATTCTCTCCATAATCTCAGGGATGGGAGGGAATTTACCGTATTCCATGACATAGAAGAAAGTTTCCGGATCAATGACACTAGCAACCAACAGTTCTTTCGCAATCTCCATATGATACATGCGATCACTCGGTATTACCGATGAAACCTTGCAGTAGCAGTCGAAGTCAGGGAAGTATTCTTCAATGTTACTTTCGATGTATTCCGGCGGCAATGTCCTACCGTCCGGCATTATCATTTCCCCTGTATCAAATTTACCAATCTGATTATAAGGTACTGTCATGCCACTTTCCCTGTCATAAACCTTTTTCATATCTCCGGCATCGAAGGTATCGTATTTGTAACCGTCTTTACCTTCGTCGCTCTTGCCCATAATTCTGTAGGTTCTTTGCTCGGTGTAAAACTGACCAATTAAGCGGTTAGTGAATTGACCTGCATCCTCGTATGAGGAATTTATTGCCTGCTCTGCTGTTCTCAATCTTATTTTGGCCTGAGAAACCAACTCGGCAATTGCCTTAAAGGCGGTTACGCTGCCGGGGGTACGCCCTTGACTTACATCAAAGCGACCAATCATGCCCTCCATACTACTCTGCAACCGTCCCATTTCAGCGATTAGACTGCCGGGTATAGGTTGCCCATGCTCCCTTTTTATTCCGTTAATATCGGCAACAGGAAAGTGCATACCTGGGAGAGTTCCCTTTTCCTCCATCAACCGCTTTTGTTTAGGTGTTAATGCTCTTTCGTCATACCATGTCTGACCAATTGCACCGTGAATATGACCTTCAAGTATAATCTCAGCAGTCTTATTCCTGACAATCTGCGGGTTTTTAAGATAAAAGGCATCACCAAATCCCCAAATACTATTCTCTCTTGGGTATCTCTGCCGCACAAAGAACGGAAATACGGGAGTCTCGCCGGGATCAAAGTACATATAGTTGTTGTGCTTAAGGTAAACTCCTTGACTTTCTCCTGCCCATAGAATGACGTGTAACCCTATTCCCCTGTCCTTTTCGCCTGTATACATAACCATAGGTCTGCCGATGTACCATGTCTCAACTACCGGGACTTGTTCTTGATTATAGGAACGACTAAATCCCTCGGTATCGAGTTGTTCGGTATCCAGCAAATCATCATCATGTAACCCCTGATCTTGAACCAATGCAGCACGGTCAGGAAATGTTTCTTCGATATACTCCATCGTTTTCCAAACTGGTTTATGGCAACGATTACCCTCGTTAATATCCTCCCTGCATCTTGCATCAGGGACTAAGCATAACGGGTGCAATGCTTTCCAGCGAACATCACCTTCCCAACGGTTCGGGCCTTTGCCGCCTCGCCAATTGGAATCCCAATACACATGCCAAATACCTGTGCCGTAAAGAAAAAACCACCGAAGGAATTTTATTCTCTCGGAGGTCAACTTGTTTTTATAGAAGATATATTTTTTAAGGTTACTCATAGTGTTAGACTTTTCTTCGTCACCCGGTTCAACGCCGTAGTCAATCAACTCAATCTCATTGGCAAACTCGGCAACAGTACCTTCTATAAGCGAAAAGGTAATATTCTCAACACTGTTCGGGCGGTTTTGTTGCTGCGCTTCGGTTCTCAATGGACTACCATTCGGACCAAGTAAATCCCAATGCTTAGAGGTGTATAGTTTATACATTTCGCGCATTTCATCGACATAGAATTGCCTTGCCGCCTTGTCATCGTCATACCAGTCCATGCAGATTCTTACCGCTTTTTCTTCTTCCGGTGAGTTACCTCTTATTGATGTTTCCATATTTCACCACCTTTTGAGCATAAAAAATAGGGATAGAATACGGGACAATGCCAAAACTGACACTCTCCTGTACTCTACCCCTATCGTTCTCGATTCGAGATAATTATTTAGTTGTCATACGGATTATCTTCTTCGTCGGTATCGGTAAGATAATAAAATTCTCCGTACTGCTTTGTCTTTTCCTCAATCATCTTAGTTGACCTGCAGTTTAAACGCCACAAAATCGCTTCTTCCCGGAGGACATTAAGTTCATCCTCACTATGGGAAGTTGGAGTATATTCATAATCTTCACGTCTGCGTGCCATTTAAACACCGTCCTCGGTCGTCAGTATCATCGTCCAATGTCTCATAGAACTTTTGGACTGACTTTGCCGTACGTTCTTGACGTTCTGCATGTTCTTCGGGAGTATATCTCTTTGTCTGAAAGTAAACGTCTTTGTACCACGACTGCCTAATATACCAACTATAAAATTGTCTACTGCTCCATACATAAGCATGGTCAGGATTACTATACTTATTTAATAATAGTCCATTACTATCCCGTATATTTTCCTTTGAATATTCTGTTTTAATTCCTCTATATGAATATCCCTCATATTCAGCAACTAAATCTGTCTCATCATCAGAATAAACTAAAACGCTATGTCCTTCATGTTCCTTCAAGAGAGTATGAATTACGTGTAAAACAGTTCCTATATTACTAATATCATAATACTTCTTACAGTCCTCACAAACAAAAGTATACTCAGTACCCACAATCTCACCGTCCTCGGTTAGTCTAACTTAATGTCCTCAGTCGCACTCAGCATAACAGGTTTACCGCCCTTCATTTTGATAACGATAGTCCCCCACGGAGTAGACTTCATTTTGTCGATTACTTTCTTTTCTTTGTCAGTTAACATTAGTTACCTCCGTTATTCTTATCCTTGAAATGTTCGCATTTAACAACATGACTTCTTACTTTACCTTCCGACTTTCTATCAACAGAAGATAAAGTTTCCTCATATTTACAAGTATCTTGATGTGTGCATAATGAGCATTTATTAAAACTGCCGATAATTCTTCTAATATCCGATATTGCATCTTCAACGTCCTTATCGTAACTATCAAGGACTGTAGTTATAAGAGATATACTTAATGCTTCTAATTGCTTTTCTGTTAAGCAAAGTTTCATACTAAGCAATTGACGCACACCAGGAAGTAGAAAATTTCGTCTTTCATCATTAAACATTTACGGTCCTCCGTTATCTATACTTAGTCCCTTCAACTACAAACCTGTCACCTTGTTTCCTGCCGATAACAACAATCTTAATCAACTGATTATCCGCTAAGTATCCAATTTCATTAGGGCAAATAGATAGCGGTAATGACGGTATTTCCTGTACTTCTTCCTGTTCGACGGTATCATCAACGGTATCAGATTCGGTATCAAATTCCTCTATGTTACCGTCTAATGCCGCTTGAATAATTTCACTTATGTTATCAGGTTCAGACTCCATTGCCTGCTTCTTGCATTGTTTGCAGTGTTGTAGAAATTCACCTTTATTATCAAACTCGCTATCCTCTATGCCGCATGTATTACATTTCACGCATAAAACCCCTTTTCTTCCTCGCGTCCTTTTCTTTCCTCGGCAGTTTCTACCTGCTTAACATCGTCCTCAAAAGTACCTTCTGGGTATTCAAGAGGAATGTCAACGCCCTCTAAGGATAGGACTGCTCGCATGAGTTTAAGTTGTGTTTCTACTAGAGTTTTGATTGTGTCGGAGTCAATGTCTGCACAGTCAACACAGGTGTTCTCTTTCTCGCTGTAGACAGTTGAGGCAAGTATAATAGTCTTATGCAATTCCCTAATCTGATCATTGAGTATCGCTTGATATTCCAAAACAATCGGTTTTTTCTTATCCATTTAGGTTCTCCTCTCTTTAACTAAAAATCAACAGAGGAATCATGCTCATAATTATTTATTTCATTTATTAGAAAATTAACATCATCGGGTATATCACACTTAAAACCGTACAATTTAAGATAAGCACTTTGAATGTCAGCAACTCTACCAAACTGTAACCTTGTATATAGTTTGTTTGGGTAGATATAAAAACTAACCCTTCTACATAAAGATAAAAGTCCTAAATCTTCACGCTTATTTATTTCATCCATCACCATTTTAATGTGAGTAGGAATTAAATCGTCAATATGGAAAACTGTTTTGCGCTTTCTATAATCTCTTGGGTCAAAGAAATCATCACCAAATGACCAAAACCTTGTAGTTACTATTACGTCTTCAAGACCATAACATTCGCCTGCCGTAATAGTTTGCGGCAAAGAAAGCAAATAGTCCTGCAATTCTTCAAGTGTTTTTATGGGTTCTCCCTCCTACATTCCATAAAATCCCGGCAATCCTTCTTCTTCCTCGTCGTCGTCATCGTCTGCCCATTGCTCCATAGACATAGGATTAACCCTTACACCTTTGTCCTGACCCGGCAAGAACGGTATACTGCCGGTGTCTTTGAGCGGCATTGTCATATGAAGAAAGGTAAGTATGGCAGACATTAAGATAACATCGTCGTGCTGACCACCCCTTGCTGCTTCTTTGGTATTTGGATGCCGTACAAAGTTATTTGCCTCATGGACAAATCTCTTAAAGTAGCACTCATAAACACCTTCACGGACAGTCTTTTTAATAGCATCAATAATCAGTGGTCTAGTTTTTATATTCGTATGCCAACCCAATTTCTGAGTAGTTGTATCTGACCTTTTATCATAAACCTTCGACCTGTAAATATCATAGTAAACCTTCTTAAAATGACTAATAGTAGTACCGCCGTGATTATTTAATTCTATCGCTACAAGCGGTTTGCCGTAATAAACAGCAATTTTGTGTATATAGTCGGATAGTATATCAGGTTCTACTTTGCCATGATAAACAGCGTCAAGTCTCAGTCTATGCCTATTCAGAACTCCTACAGCGTCATAGTCACCATGCTCTAACCCTTCCGCAACGTCAGCAGATATAAGGTATTCAATCCCTGATTCGGGGTGGAACCATATTTCATAATCACCTTTAGGATCTGGTTCCCAATAGACTTGATTCTTAAATTGATTAGTCCAAACAAGATTACCTCTTTCACCGTCGTAACATTTAGTTTGCATTTCATGTATTCTCTTGACATTAAAAACACATTTTCCGGGCATAATAAAACGGCCATATTTCCGCGCTTCTAACTCCGCTTCATCCATGGACGCTTCAAGGCGTTTCTTTTCTTTTGCCGATAGGTATGGATTATCGTTCCATTCTACCATAATTAGAAATATTTCATCGTCACGTTTCTCAATCGGTTTTGAATCGTTCTCGTAAATATCAGTATACACCCATGTCATACCTTGAAGTGGTGTCATTGTGCCGAATAAGTCGCCCTCGGTATCCATTAGGCGCATTTGTACTTCCGTATAAATATCTTTAGGAGATTCCTCGTCAAAGCCACACCCAATGCTGGGAAGATCCCTGGAATTTTTCCCTGCCTTGGTCATAGGACTTGAAACCGATAATACCGCCACCAACAAGGCGTATAGTGTCGATAATGCCTGTACTGCGGTAAGTTATCTTCTTAATCTCTCTTAATGGAAGAAGTCCCGGTATTCCAGTCTCAGGATCGCCTAAGATTTTCTTTTGAGTAACGTCACGCTGCACCTCAAAAGATACTGAACATATCCAACCCCTTGTAGGTTTACCGCCAAAACGAGTTATTAATGGTTCATATCGTTCCCTTAAATCCTCCGGCCAATCTTTAAGGTATGGGCGTATTCTCTCACCTAACGCAAGGAATACTGCCCTAATTGCTCCACTTTCAGTTTTTCCTGTGCGATTCCCTCCAAGTATCCAACTATTCCTTTTATTGGATAGAAGAAACTTCTCCTGCTTATCATACGGACGAATAAAGCGAATATGTTCTTCCTTCTTCATCCGTTCGATTTCACTGAGTATCTTTTGCAGTTCTTTCTTTTCTGCCTTGGTTAGTTCTTTTGCCATGTTTTCACCTGATTAATAACCGATTAAATAACCAATCAACTTACGTCCCAATCGCAATCCATGCCACATTCCCGAATGGACTTGTCGCAGCAATTGGAGTCACATCTCCTGTCGCGGTAGGTTTCCATGACTTTATCCTAATACTACCTGCTGCCGGTGCGCCTGCCTGATCACCCACTGTACCGCTAGAGTGCATATGAGTTAGCGAAGGATCGCCAACCATAGATACCACAACAGCAACAACGGTAGTTAGTCCTGTTGCTACATCTTTACTAGCAGCGTCAATAGTTGAAACACCTCTTGCTACCTTATAACTTGCCCCAACACCTTGTGCGAGAAGGTTTATCTGCGCTGCCGTCATGGTTACGCCGTCTAAAATATTAAGTTCTGCGGCAGTAGAAGTAACGGAAGTGCCTGCCCCTGCACCTAATTTTAAATCTGCTACTGCCAACACATCTACGTTCTTGTCTGCACCCAACGCCAGTGCTTTACTTGCCACCGCTGTACCTGCCACCGAACCGTCAATTAAATTTAATTCGGCAGTTGTTGCCGTTACGCCATCAAGTAAATTCAACTCAGCAGCACTAGCAGTAATCGCCGTACCAGATTGATATAGACCACCTGTAGACGATGCAACCTGTACCTCAGAACCGGATACACCTACAAATAAACCTTCTTCACCGGACGGTTTGCCGATGTGTGAGTATGTTTTTGCCATTTCTATTCCTCCTTAGAATGATAGTTAGCGTATTCAGTTATTTGCTTCATTTCTTCTTCCGTTGCTTGCCTCTTTTGCAATACGATAATACCTAAATCATCCAATCCCTGCAATACGGCATCAACGGTTAATGATATATAGTTTTTTGTATCCTCACCTAATTCACTGTACGAAACCAAAATAGAGGTACACTTACAGCATACAGAACCGTCAGCATGAGTAGATGGAGAATGAAAACCCTCCGATATACTACGTTCCTTCTAAGCATCATGTATTTTACCAGACAACTTTTCTACTAAATCTTTCATTATTAGCACCGTCCTCGGTTTAATTTACACTTAATTCCATAACTCTCGGCATATACGGTAGAATTTTTTAAAATTTTGAGTGCCGATATTTTGAGTTTTCCAATCTGTATATGGGATGGGGGGGTTATTCACAATCCCAACAGATACTACTACCACAGACAGGACAAGCACATTGGCATCCATCTAACTCGTCCGGTATTTCTTCTGGGTATACTTCTGAATATGGGATTAGTTTTTCGTTGCATTGTTCGCATATTTTACACATGAGGCGCACCCGTACTTAATAGAGAATCGATGAGTTTTTCTCTATTATAGTTTGCAAGAGCGCGAACTCTCTTTGTAATATCCTTTTGCTCAGCAGTTTTCTCTATGGTAACAACAACAGGATCCATTAACTTAACAGTTGAATAATCGGTAGTGTCAGACTTAATAGTTTGATAATGTAGTTCGCACATTGTAGAACAACTCCTTAGTTATCTGATTAGAGTTGATTAGAATATGTTATTTGAGTAGATCGGGTCTGTTTTGTTTAACCCATTCTATTAAATCAACAACATCTACTCTGGTGAAGTTATAACCTGATTCATTGTAGGCAACAACAACCAACCTTCCTTTATCTGTTGACTCGTCTATGTGGACGGGTAGATATTCAGTATATTCTCTAATGTTGGTATCTACAATTAACACCTACCAATTAGATAGAGTGATATTGAAAACAATGGACTATTTGATGGATTTTAAAATTTGGTCTATCTATGTGATGAGAGCATACACTACCCACAAGGCACCCCGGGGGTCAATTGTCCTTACCGGGGGGGTCTGCATCCATCTAAGCACCCGAGACAACCGCACACACACCAGCGCACCCACAACAACCGGCACACATACAACATAGTGTCGCAACCCTGCGCCTGTGAAGGGGAGCAGGTACGGTAAAATGTCCACCACAGCAGGACAATTGGCGTTTTTGGTACCATCAATAGTACCGGCAAATAGAGAAACCCAGCAACGACGCACGTTACAAGGTTTTTGCCAGTTGACATAATATTTATTATCGGAACTGCGATAGGTACAGCGTGTACATAGCTATGCTAATCTCCGATCAATTCTCGCGCTCTTCGGGCTAACTCTGCGCTTGATACCTCCACTTCCACAGGTCCACCGTCCGCGCCCGTGAGCTCCATTGATACGTTTTCCCTGTACTTCTGCGGCAATGCTCCCTTTGTGGCAAAGATAAGCAATGTATCTGAGTATTTCCGCACTGTTCCGCACTCCTGGCCCTGGTAAAATACCGGCTCCAGAACTCCCTCGACTGCTCTGCGCCTGACTTCCTGCTCTAGTCGATCACAGGCTTGTTTTTCAGCTTCGCGGAACTTTTCCGTATACTCTGGATCATCCTGCATCCACATATAATGAGCATTTCGCGAAACCCCAGCTAATTCTGCTGCATGGGTGACGGTTCCTACCTCCGCATAAGCTGCAAGAAAAGCGTCCCTTTTAGGATGTTTACTTTTGCTAAGATCACCCATAAATCAAATCACCTCGATATTTTAAGTTAATCCAAGTTATTATTCGTTAAACGGTAATAAATTAATTAATACTCGTTTACATTTAATCTCTGTTCGCGAAACCATCTACATTCTACTTTCACCAAAACGCAAACAATTTCATCCTCTATGTTCTTTGCTCGTTCAATGGCTTTTTTGTATTCCTCTTTATGTTTACATCCATCGCTATACTTGCAATTTCTACAGGTCACGTTCTCGCTTCACCTCATTTCCCACACACAAAACTACCTGCAAATAAGTCACCCTTAAACAAGGGACCAAAACATCTTAGAGTAATAAGAGGAGTCTATTGCGTTCAAAATACCTTCTAACCGTTGTCGTTATTGGTCTAAGAGGTATCTTTGATATGTAGTCTACAGACTACATGAAACGCCACTATAGGTATACTACAGACTACATGTTATGAATCAGTTGTATCCCAGCAACCACAAGGCATGAGCGACACTTTTTAAGCCTTAGATGTCTCTAATTACTCTAAGACAACGCAAACTAGTTATTATTTACGTTGTAGGACTTGAACATATCGACAAGAGTTGCATTTATAAACCGGCCCCGGAAAAAGATATACGGGTTTGCAAAATACTGATAACTTTTGCCTACCTTGTTACGAGCGAAAACCTTTTTACGCACCAGTTTGTCCATGCTCTTAACGACGGTTATCCTGTTAAATCCCGTCAATCGCTCAATGTCTGACTGACTAACCGGGTTGCCGCCGCCCTTGACCAACATTCCGCTGTTGTAACTGATGTATCCCATTAAAAGCATAACAATAGCCAGTTCTGCACCACTTAACCGCTTTCCCTCATCATCGAGCATAGTTACGACATTCGCCAGCTCGTCAGGAAATACTTTCACGAATTTCTTTTCCGGCTGCCAGAGAACGCGATCCTGCTCCGACATATCTTCTCTAAAACCATAAAAGGTATTTGTTATATCTACACCTTTACTTTTCAGTCGATTGGTCGTTTTGGCGAACTCCTGCAAAATAATATCTTTATCCGACACAAATTCACCTTCCTTCTATGCAAAACAAAGCTATTTCAGTTTGTCATGGAATTTTGCGTGACAATTGGAGCATAGCACAATCAAGTCCCCTGGTTGTTCATTCCTTACGTTATCATACGTCCTGTGATGGACATGGAGTCTGTGGTCGCTATTGCAGAGCTGGCACTTGCCTCCTGCTGCCTCAATAGTTTCTTTCCGCTTCTTCTTCCATTCTTTCGAGTTAAGGTATTTCTGGTATTCCTGTTTTCGTGATGCGGCGGGTAAGTGTAGGTATAACTAAACTTGCTAATATCTATGGTATCTTTGACTTTCTGGAATTCTTCATCGTCTTTCAGTATCTCAAAAGAGCAGGGACCACAAAATATTGCTAGTCTGCCGCTTTCAAAGATGTTCAGGTTTTCCTCAATAATATAGGTGTGGAAGTGAACGCCGCACTTAGGACAAGAAATAAACTTCCTGTGTGCTGTCGTTATCTTTTCTTCCCTCTTAACTTCTGTTTTCTCTGTCATTGTTACCACTCTCCTATGGTTATTTTTCTCCCTATAAATACAAGTGAGTCAACGCGGCAGGAGAAACCGCGTCATTCATCCCGTCGGACTATCTCACCCAAAACAAAAAGCACCCTCTCAGGTGCTCCATAAACAGTATTCGTCTCCCGTTTTCAGTAGACAAACACAAATAAAAAAACAATGGTCTAAAATCCCCACACTACCATATTATCATGGTTAAACCCCGAAAACAAGAAAAACTTTCCGTTTTCCGCATATCCATAGAAAATAGATGCACTTTTCTCTTTTCCACACCTCCCACAACAAAAACAGCTTCGCCACAGTCCCCATGCAGCCACGCAAAACACATTGCAGGTATGTTTGTACCTATAATTTGTGTAGGGACACCACAAGCACGTTTGCAGGGGTTTTCGTGTTTGTTCTATGGTATGCGGAAAACAACTCCTAAAATACCTGTTGACATGGCTAGCCATCCTATGATAGTATAGTAAAAATCACACATGAGGGGGATTTGAATATGAAAGCACTGGATTTTTTCCTAACTAATGCGGTAATAATGACACAGCATTTCGACAGACAGTTGGTTTTAGGCAAAGTTAAGGAGTTGACTCAGGACGGTTGGACACGCGACAAAAACAGAGATATTAGCGACGAACGCAAAAGTGTTTTAGCAATGACAAAAGGACTAGAATGTATCTGGTTAGGGAAATGGAGTGACAGCGGAACAGAGAAAAATTATATCGACACAGAAACCGAGGCAGACGTAAAAAGTAATACAGCATACCTGAGACGCTCATATCTACAATTTGAGAAACTAGAGAGAATACGGGAACTCAAAAAAGAGAAGAGAAGATACAATATATAGAACTCCTTCGGGAGTTTTTTCTTTTCTCCATAGCTGGCTTGCCACTGGCTAGCATATGTGATATACTACTATTATATTTGAGGGGAGGAAACAAAATGGCAAAAAGAATAGCGCAAAAATACCGGGAGAAATGGGGAACTCTTTTTCTCCGTATTCCAATAGAGCAAAGGGAAGAAATAGACAGGATCGCCGAAATAACTGGCTTGAAGGTGTCTGAAATGTTCCGTCCTGCCATCGAAAAAACAATTATAGAATTTAAAAACTCGATGAAAAAGGCAGATACGGAGAGTATTGGCTAGCCAATAAATGCAGAGTAGTCGAAAACGAATGAATATGACGTTATATCGACTTTGATTATGGCTAGCCATAGTGATAATATAAGCACATGGAACACAACAACTTAATAACAAGGGGGATACACACATGGCAATACTTTTTGAGAACGGCAAGGAAATCACACAGATTCTTGATGCACTCACCGAAACCCATGCAACGCTGGAAGGTGACAGAAAGCGCAAAATTCACAAGGACGAATTTGGCAACAGGTACATCAACCGCAGCGACAGCAAGAAAGTCTACATCACTAGCAACGATTTAAGAAAATTCGACTTATACCCAACCCGCTAAGTCTACTCCGTGAAGGCCGGAGCAGGAGGCCAAAAACCTCCTGACAGTTCAAGGGTTATCATTAGACCCGGCGCACCGACAGCAACAAACTACAGCGCACCGTCCAAGAGTCGCTCTTTGAAAACTCAATAGGTTGGGACCGATTAAGTTTTATCCAAACACCTTCACGAGAGGGAATTTTGATAAAACTTAAACGGGAGGTAATAACATGAAAATTAATCTTGACGTACTAATCGAGGCGGTAAACGACAGCGACTACAGGACAGAGATATACCGCAAAGCAGGAAAAGGCATGACCAAGGAAAACGTAAACGGAACATACTCCTACATCTACGAAAAGTACAATGCGGCAAATAACACAATCTGTGAAATGTGTCGCCTAATCGGTGTAGACATGAACCAAGTTTACAAATTGGGCAGGGCAGTACGCAAATGGGAGAAGAAAAATAACTGGCAACTAATTTTCCCGACAGAGAAAAACTATGACAGAATTATGGGGTATATCTTACCCGCCTAACCTCGTGTTAGGTTTTACCTCTGCACCCTGTAGGGTGTGGACGTAAAATCTAAGGAGGATGATGATATGACACAAGAACAAATTAATCACGCTTTAGAACTGCTACGTGAAATCAAACCTAGTCACTCGCAAGGTTATTACTCGGAGGGCAGCACCTACTGGGAGGTTCGCAAATATTTCGCGGATCCCGATAATGCCGAAGTCGAAAGACTTGTCGCTGACGGGTGTTTTAGGGGCTTGCAGGGGCAGGTTATGATTTACGTACCTGGTCAGAAGAAGTGGCGACCTGATTTTAATATCCGCTCTATAAACATCAGCAAAGACGATAGCAAAAACTACACTCACGTAAAAGTGGGTAAGGCGATTTACGATTTTTACAAGTCCGAAAAGGTTACGGATATTCATTTCGACTAGGGACTCCGGTCCCTGCTTCGCCAAAGTACCTTTAGAGAGGTATTTTGTTGAGGCAAAGGAGGTGAGATAGTATGCAAAGCTGGTTTGTAGTCAAGATTGAAACAGACAAAGGCATAAGACTAGGAATTAACACCGAGACAGAAAAACCGCTTACAGGTCCGCTACACTTTATGGATGCGGCGAGGGAGTGTAGACTAAAGAGCGAGGAACTAAAAATTCCAGAGTATGACCATAACGAGGAAGTGTTTCTATGGGAGGCGACTACCTAAAGTCGCAGTTTTACCCAAATCCTTTTCGAGAAGGGTTTAGGTAAAATTATGAGGGAGGTTAAAATAATGGCAAAGTTAACAGTTGAGCAAGCGGTAAATTTGATGGCAGACCATGCGCAGGAATTGGGCGCAGACAGTAACGACGAAAGAGGGATAGTAAGAAGTATAGTGTCGAATCATGGTTTGGGTTTTGAAGCATGGTTACTTGTTTGCTGTGAGATAGCAGACAGAAAAGCACAGCAAGAGGGTTACAAAGACCAATGCGACAGGGCAGGAAAGAAAATGCAGCAGTCGCAAGCATACAAGGAATATATACAATCACCGGGTTATCGTTTTGCATAGCAAGGGGTTAAAACTAAGGGGAGGTTTAGACCATGAACAGAGCAGAACTATTAGACCTGCTCACCATTGACGAAACACCGCCAACATACGAATATCACACAGGGGCGGTTACGGCTAAAATGGTAGAGCATAACATTAAAAACTTTTCCGATGCAGAACTGGATCGCGTTTTCTCAGACGTTGTTGCTCCAAACTTTTGTATCGAAGTGGTAAGGCACCTTATTTTCAAGGGACTGACTATCGAAAAATTGTATCAAGGTTAACGGCACCTCACGCCGCAGTTTTACCAAAGCACCACAAGAGGGGGTTTTGGTAAAATTATGAGGGAGGCAGATACAATGAGCGCATATGTAGTAAGCAAGGAAACCATTGACCGCATTGTAACATTTTGCGATAGTAAGGGCGCAGAACACTTCTGGAGTTATTACCCCGAAATTCACAAGGTTTTTGCCGGTGACTGCAATAAACTTGGCCAAAAAATGCTTGTAATGAACAATAAGGCGGTTGATGCCAGATACAGCGAAAACAACCCTATTGAGATTTACCGCTTTAGTCTGGTATGTACGAGCATTATGCAGGTTTACAAATCCCTACAATGCTTCTTGTATCAGTGTAGCGAGGGCGACATTCCGAAGTCTGGATTATACCAGGATCTTAAAAAACTAGAGCATGACATAGCACACGACATTATTTCCAGCACAACCGAGTACGGCATGGCACAATGGGGTTAATTTTTGGAAGTCCTCACCTTTGACAAGTGGGGATCATCGAGATATTAAACCGAGGGAGGAACCAACCATGACCAAAAAGTATATCCTTAACTTAGAAACTAGCAAAATTGAACTCCAATTCACCAAGGCAGAATTCAAGGCACTTACACCCGAACAGCAGGCAGAAATTAAGAGTAACTATTTATTCTCAGGCAAGGCGCAAGCATGGGTAAGCAGGTCAACGCAAAATCACTATTGGGCGATTAAGACAGCACAAAAACTGGGGTTTGAGGATGGCGGCAGATATGGCGAACGCTTAACCTATGCCGAGCAGTTGCAGGTTAAAGCGGAAAAGGCCGAAAACAGGGCAGAACGCTTCGAGCAGTACGCCGGTAACGCACAGGATCGCGCCAGGGAACTGCAAAAGGAATTCAAATCGCATCATGGCGACATTTCATTCTTTACCCAACCGAACATAAATTCCAGCGGCGGCAGGTCATTCACCTCTTACCGCGAGCGCATAACGCACCGTTACGAAAAGGGGTTTAACGAATACCGCAAAAGTGAGTATTACTTAGAGCGAGCGCAGACAGCGCAGGAAACCGCGAGCATGGCGCAGTTAAAAAGTAAGACATACTTAGATAACCGAATCAAGGAGTGTAACGCCGAAATACGCGGCATACAGCGCAGATTAGACGGCACCGAGAACGAGGAATACACCAACAGACTGCTTGAGCGCATGGAAATACAGATCGACAAGTTGTCCTTTATGACCAATTGCCTTGACGAATTGGGCGGGGTTGCCTTTAGTCAAGAGAATGTAAAGGCAGGTTATTGGGTGAAAGTTCGCCGGGACTGGGAACTTGTCATTAAGGCGAACAAGACCACAGTTGAAACAAGGATTTTAAGCGGAGGCGCGGCAGGTATGCAGTTCAAAAAACCTTATGCCGAGATAACCGAAGTCAAAATTCCAGACGATTACACCGAAGAAGCACAGAAAACAGTTAACCCGTTCAATGTTGGCGACATTGTAACTCAGTGTCAAATTGGGTCAGACAGAATTATGAGGGCATACCAAATAGTCAAAACTACCGCCAAAATGGTAACGGTTGTTAGGATTGATGTTATCGACGGAGTACCGCAAAAGGACAAATTCACAGGCACCGAGCAGATCAAAAAAGGAGTCAAGAAGGATTATAACGGAAATACCGTAGTCAATAATGATAACTGGAACATGCACAAATACACCGCATAAAGGTTAGCGGCACCATACGCCGCAGTTTTACCAAAGTCTCCTGCCGGGGGTTTTGGTAAAATTAAAAGGGGGTTATACCGTGACTAAACTAGAAATTATTGAAAAAATCCAAAACGAGCAAAACATTAGCTTTTTCCGCGCCGACAGGATGTTTTACAATCTGACAGTATCACCGATGAACCGCGTACAGACAGCAGAAACAACACCCGTAAACATAACGGGCAGCAAGGCAGCAGAGATTTTAACCAGTCTACCCGAAACGCACGACAGGATAAAAACTGTCTGGCAAGGTGACAACTTAGGTTACATTGTCGCGGATGCAGGCAGTATTGACGACCACATTTTTGTAGTCGTGCCGATGCAGGAAAATATTATACCTGACCGCACCTGCCGACATTGCGGAAATGTCTATTCGCCGGTCGCTGAATCACAGAAGTATTGCAATTCTGGATGCAGGTTTCAAGCGGAAAACAACATCTAGCACAGCAGGGACTAACGTCCCTTGCCTACATTTCCCTGTAGGGAGGTGTCGGGAGGGGATTTACCCCAAAATATGAGGGAGGTTTTATTAGTGACAATACAAGAACAAATGGCAAGTCAGTTAATCGCTAACGGCATGTTCGACAGTCAGGCAAAGCAGGTCATGGAAAAGGTTGTCGCTGAACAGCAAGAAACCATGTCAGGTAGATGGCAGGATGATACAAGCGACTACCCTGCTGTTATGATCAATACCTTGTGGTTAATAGTCAAGAAAACTGCCTTGGACTGGTTAAACGAAAACGCTCCGCAAGCATGGTTTAAACCGATGTTTGAATAGTCTTTCGTTGTGCCTACTCGCAAGGGTAGGTAGCATGAAACACTATTTTGAAGGGAGGAACCACAATGCTAGCAACAGCCCAAAACCTGCACCACAACCCCGTACAGGGGAGCAAAACCCCAGCAGGTACATTTGCACCCAGATTACAGAAATACCTTGTCAGAGTACATTTCCCCGTATTGTGGGTAGGCAAAACACGCATACCGGCCGGGGTGAGCAGGAAAGAAGTATGGGGAACATCGCCACTGGATGCCTGTCAATGGATGGCAGAGCATTTCGATTCTGCCGAGTGGGTGGAGGTGATACAATGAAAGTTAAATATTTAGACAAGGACAAACTAAAGGTTCTTAGTCACAAAGCACCAACCCCAATTAGTAAGAAAATTATCAACAGCATCCCCGACTTGGTGTTAATGCCGGTAGTCAGACACATGACACATAATGATTCTTTTGTTCGTTGTTGGGTTTGTTATAGTGAGCATGGGCAGGAATTAGTCATTGATATGTCGCACAAGGAATTTAACGACCTACCTTTATTTGAAGAGAAGCAGACATATTACAAACTTATTGGGCCCCGAATTATTGCACCGTTTAGACGGTTGTACGCAGGCATAAGAAGTAACGAGTTCGGAAGAGTTTAACCGCTAAGTTTCCTTACTCTGCCCCTTTGGAGAGGGGTGGGGATAGGGAAATTAAGAAGGAGGGGTTATGATGATTGAAGAAAAATTCCCTGTTTTCATAAAGAAAA
>C687J13896_1000540_pt1 | contig 26436 bp, 23 predicted proteins | sample RifGroE2_FD_13896 | JGI IMG/M metagenome (IMG submission 13896)
CGTCGCATTTTGATCGGTGAACCAAATTGCTTGGGGCTATCTGCACCCACGAAAGGGGTGCTTGTTAGGTGAAGATTACTTTTTAGACTTTGATTTGGCTTTTTTGCTTGTGCTGGATTTCTTGGCTTTTTTATCCGGCGTTCTTTGATAAACTTTTTCAAATTCATCTAAAGCTTGTTGCAGGAATTTTTCCATGGACATAGCCTTTTTATCCGCTTCTTCCAAGGCATCGGTATATCCTGCCATATAGGCTTCTTCGAGCAATATTTCCAAATCTTCTTCGAAAGATTTTTTCAGTGAGCTAATTTCTTTTGTTTGCGCGCTGATGATTTCTTTCGATTTTTTTAACTCTTTTTGCAATTGTTGCAGATCAGTTGTTTTTCGTGGCATAAGTTTTCTCCCTGAGTGATAATTTGCATAATCATTATAAGGGAAAAACTTTTATTAGTAACTCTTTTTTATTATCGTTATAATCATTCCAGTTTTAATGAGATAGGGTTTGCGATGGTGTTTTTTAATTTGAATCTAAAAAAGTGCGTCATGGGTTTGTTGATGTTGTCATCGTCGCTGATGGCCATGACTGCTTTTTCAGCAACGGAACAAGATCCGCTCGAACCGATGAATCGAATGATTTTTAAATTTAATGAAAAGCTCGATAAATACGCTTTAAAACCGGCTGCTGAATTTTATAATGCAGCTATTCCTCGCCCATTAAATACCGCCATTGATCATGCCTATGTCAATTTTTCGACATTCCCTTTTGTGATCAATGATGTGTTACAGGCAAATTTTTACCAGTCCGCTTCGGATAGTTGGCGTCTCATCGTTAATAGTACTGTTGGGGTTGGTGGTGCATTTGATGTGGGTTCTGATATTGGGTTGGAAAAACAGGTGAATTCATTTGGGATGACGTTGAACAAGTGGGGTTATCATCAATCGAGCTATTTGGTTTTACCTGTTTTTGGGCCGAGCAATATTCGCAATGCAATGGGGTTGGGCGTAGATATTTTTGCGTTTTCGCCCGTGCGTTTTATGTCGAAATCTACGGTATGGGCTTTCTTAATCCCACTGGGAGTGATTGATCAACGCGCTCAAATGCTACGTTTTCAAACAGTCATCAATGAATTATCTATTGATCCTTATGTTTTCTACCGAGATGCTTATTTGCAGCATCAGAATTATTTAGTAGAGCAAAATACAGAGGCTAAAGAAGAAGAGAAAATTGACAGTAAAAATAATAACGAAAAAACAGATTCAGATTATTATTATTTAGATGAGTAACCGTCAATGATGGCGCCCCGAAGAGGATTTGAACCTCTGACCTTTCCCTTAGGAGGGGAATGCGCTATCCAACTGTGCCATCGGGGCAAAATAAAAAAACGAGATAGAATAGTAGGATTTTTGTTAAGAAAAAGTCAAGCAAATTGGTACCGAGGGTCGGAATCGAACCGACACAGTGTCACCACCACCGGATTTTGAGTCCGGCGCGTCTACCAGTTCCGCCACCCCGGCATAAAAAGCAATGGCAGTATACCAAACTTCTTTTTAACGTCAATTTGTAAATTCATTTTGTAACCTGAATTTTCCACTAGCGCTTCAGAGAGAGTAGTGTGCTGTCTTTTGTCCAGATTATTTTTAATCAACCTTAAAATTGAGAAGGACCCTGAGCAGCGAAGTGAGATAGCGGCAAATGAATGGAATTCAAATGGATCCCGCGGGATGGCGGAATACAAGCTGTGGCTTGATAAAGCCTGACTCATGCGCGAGGCCAATAAGGCCAATTCAATCGCTTACTTCTCTTCCGTTATTCCGAGCTCAGGTTAATCAGTGTGCTTCGAACCCCTTCATTCGCTTTTGTATCATACAATGTTGGCGATAAATTGGTTTTTTGTTGGTATTGTTCCGTGACGGTTTGTTTGAATGCTTCGGTTTTTGTCGCATCAACAAGGGCAACCGCGCATCCTCCAAACCCAGCACCTGTCATGCGTGCGCCAAAACAAGCGGGATGTTGTTGAGCTAAATCAACCATAGTATTTAACGCATCATTACAGACTTCGTAATCATCTCGCAAACTCTGATGACTTTCATTAAACAATTGGCCGAGTTGTGGTACGTTATTTGTTTTCATTGCTTCGACCGCTTTTAACACACGATCATTTTCTGAAACGACGTGCCGCACTTTGGCGTGGTATTCAAACGGCAATTTTGATTTAATCGATGACCAATCATCCAAAGTAATATCCCGCAACGCTTTTATACCGAGTAATTGAGAAGCCGATTCGCAAATCGTTCGGCGTTCGTTATAAGCGGATTCGACTAACCCGCGACGTGTTGCAGTATCCATAATGACGATCGATATCGAGTCGGGTAAGGGAATCGCTGTCGTCGATAAATCGCGACAATCAATAAGAATTGCATGATCTTTTTTGCCGTTCGCAATGACCATTTGATCCATAATGCCGCATTTAACACCAACCCATTCGTTTTCAGCGCGTTGTGTCGCGCGTGCCATCGCGGTGGGATGCCAGGGGATATCTGATGAGCCTGAAAAGGCATAAGCGATTGCTAATTCAAAAGCGGCTGATGAAGATAATCCTGCGCCGCGCGGAATGGTACTTGTTAAAACGGCATCAAATCCTTTTAAGGAATAAGTTTGCTGTAAGATAAAGGCAACCGCTTTCGCGTATCGAATCCATCGATCTTTAGGGTGATGTTGTAATGGATTCAAAGGAAAACTTTTTTGCTCGTTAAAATCAAGCGAAAACAGATTCACATGATCATCCGTGCGTGGTTTAATCGCCAACGATAAGGTTAAGTCAATGGCCATTGGTAAGACAAAGCCTTCGTTGTAATCGGTATGCTCACCAATGAGATTCACACGTCCTGGTGATTGAATAATGTAGGATGGCGATTGCTGATAAATTTTTTCGAATTCAGTGTTGAGTGACCTGGCCATAGTTTTTCTCCAAATATTCAATTTTAGCCTGTTCAATAGATTGCTTTTTAATCGCGCTTAAAAATCGAGGCGGCGTATATCATTTTCAGTGACCCCGACTATTGTCATCCCGCGGCAAACGACCACAGGATCCAGTTAGGAGCCATACAGGGGTATTTTCTGGATCGCGAGGATGACATGAAAAAGTACTTTACTATAAAATTACCCCTGAATTTTAGTGGAGATTTTAAATATCTCGCAACCATTGCGCTGCACTTTCTGCCGTAATATCGCGTTGTGGTTCAGCCATCATTTCGTAGCCCACCATAAATTTTTTAATAGTTGCAGATCGTAATAAGGGTGGATAAAAATGCGCATGGAGCTGCCAATGTTCGCCACTTTCGTGATTAGCCGGCTTCGCGTGCCATCCCATCGAATACGGGAATGAGGTGTCGAATAATCGATCGTATTTTTGTAAGAGTGTTTTTAAAATTGCAGCGAGCGAATTGCGCTGTTGGTCAGTTAACAACGGTAATCGGGTGATCGGAAATCTAGGTAACAGTAATGTTTCAAATGGCCAGATTGCCCAAAAGGGCACAACGACTAGCCAATCTTCATTTTCAACAACAATCCGTTCTTGTTTTTTTACTTCCAGTTCGACGTAATCCAAAAGGAGTGGACGTTTGTGTTTATCGAAATATTGACGCTGACAGCGATCTTCTTTAAACGGCTCGTTGGGCAACGCATTGCTCGCCCAAATTTGGCCATGTGGGTGCGGATTCGAGCATCCCATCGCCGATCCTTTGTTTTCAAACACCTGAACCCAGGTATACATTTTTTCCAGTTCATCGATTTGATCAGCCCATAAATCAATCACGCGACGAATATCAACCGGCGGCATGCTCGCCATCGTCAAATCATGACGTGGCGAAAAACAAATGACGCGACAAGTACCGCTGATCGATTGAACTTTTAGCAAATCCATTTCTTCAATGATTGGTGAAGATAGCGCTTCTTCGTGGGGTACTAGTGCGGCAAAATCATTGGTAAAAATAAAGGTCTGTTGATAATCCGGATTTTTATGTCCGCCCGCCCGTAAATTATTAGGGCAAAGATAACAATTAGGATCGTATGCAGGGCGTGTATCAGTCGATGTTTTTTCGATTTGTCCTTGCCATGGACGTTGTGTGCGATGCGGAGAAATTAAAACCCACTCGCCGGTAAGTGGATTATAACGTCGATGCGGTTTTTGATCAGTGAGTTTCATAAATTATTTCTAGGGTTTAATGAAATAGATGAGGGCGAGTAAATGACCTCGCCCCGATGTTTTTTTAATCGTTTTTTTCAGCTGAACAACAGCAACATTTTTTGATAGCCGGTTCAGGCTTTTTTTCTATGCTATTATTCATGCGCTTTTTCTGACAGCGATGACGTATAGCATTGATCACACAAAATAATAATCCAGTAACAAACAAAACGCCGCCCCATAACATGTCGGGTTGCAGTCTGGCCAATACGGTAGTAAAGGGTTGATCGTCAACATAGTGGACAAAACCTGTCGTAAAAATCACGAGACCATATAGTAACAAAATCAATCCAATGAAAAACCATAAGAGGGATATCGGATGCTCTTGTTCCGGTTCATGAACTTCTTGCCCAGGGTTCTTTTCATCAACTAACATAATGACGTTCTCCTTTTTCGTTTAAAATTGAATAATTACCAGTAAAGAATGTTTAAAATAACTAAAATAACGAGTGAAATGACCGCCCAAACAGCCGGGCGTTTATGCCAATGCAAATGCTTATATTTTTTAATCGCACTTTTATGATACACCAGTCCATCCAGTTTTTTAGCATCTGGCTTTTTCGTGACTAAACTGATGAGAATCGTTAATACTAACGTCGTTGACCACGCCCAAATGGCTTGCCAAAACGCCAACGCCATTGGGCTCGCATTGGGATTAAAGGCAACCCAAGCAGGAGAAATGGCATTGAATTTTATTAGGAGAAACATCGAGGCCGCAACGAGCATACCACAGAATAACCCACAAAAGGCACCGATCCCATTCGCGCGTTTCCAAAACATACCCAATAAAATGGCGGCAAATAAAGGGGCGTTTACGATTGAGAATAACGCCTGCATGTATTCCATGATAGACGGCATACTCATGGCCCAATAAGCGGTAAGCACGCTCACTAAAATGCCGACGATGGTCATGATGCGGCCGACTTTCACGTAATGGGCATCGGAAGCATTTTTAGCGATATGTGTACGATACAGATCATACGTAAAAACTGTATTGAATGCGCTGATATTGCCTGCTTGACCGGACATAAAACCGGCGAGCAACGCCGTAACACCCAACCCTAATAAACCAGAAGGGTAATAGCGGATCAATAAAACTAATAATGCGTCATCGGGTTTTTTGAGGGCTTCGATTTGATGCGTATTAACTAACGCTAAGGCAATCAAACCAGCGCCGACGACCATAAACGGTAATGCCATTTTGAAAAAAGAGGCGAGGACCGGTGACATTTGGGCGGAACGCAAATCGCGTGCAGAAAAAGTGCGTTGCACGACAAGAAAATCAGTCGTCCAATAACCGAACGACAAAACAAAACCCAGTCCCATGACAATACCAAACCAGTCGACCAACATCGGGTTCGATGTAGCATGACCGGTATTCGACCAGAGGTGAAAATAGCTAGAAGACAAGTGTGCTTTAATCGCACCCCAGCTGCCAAAGTCGATAATGCCCATGATGAAGGCGAGAAACAAACCGAACCAAATTAAAAAGAACTGCAATACTTCCGAATAAATCGCTGAGGTTAATCCGCCGAGTGAAATATAAAGACAAACGGTCAGGGAAGACGCCCACATACACACGTTCATGTTCCAACCTAAAAAGGCATTAAGCACGAGCGCCATAGCATATAAGTTAATGCCGGAAACGAGTAACGTCATGATGGCAAAGGCAATGGCATTTAAGGTTCGCGTATGTTCATTAAATCGTAATTGCAGATAACCAGGAACCGAATGAATTTTACTCGAGTAATAAAAAGGCATCATAAAAATAGCGAGAAATAACATCGCAGGGATGGCGCCAATGAGATAAAAATGCGCGGTCAATACGCCATATTTATAGGCTTGTCCCGACATGCCGAGTAATTCTAAGGCGCCCATGTTGGCACTCAAGAAAGCAAGACCGGCAAGCCAAGACGAATTTTTTCGTCCGGCCATAAAAAAATCATGGCCTGTTTTAGTGTGATGTTTAAGATAAAAACCAATGCCGAGTACAAAGGCAAAATAGATTCCGATCACGATCCAATCAACAAAATTTAAATGCGCGACCAACATAAGAGCTCTCCTATTTTTTGCGAACTAAAAAATCAATCACCAACAAGCCGACGCCGATGCAAATAGCGCTATCCGCTAAATTGAACGTGGGCCAATGCCATGTATTTATATGCCAATCGATGAAGTCGATGACATAGCCAAAACGAATTCTGTCGTATACATTACCCAAAGCGCCACCGAAGATCAAAGCAAATCCAATGCTGGGTAAATAATGATTGCGTGGCGTATGACGCATCCAACTTAAAATAAAAATACAAACAATGAATGCAATACTGATGAAAAACCAGCGCTGCCAGCCTGAGGCGAAACCCAATAAACTAAAAGCAGCGCCGGGATTAAAATTCAAGACAAGATTAAAGAAAGGATTGATAACCGTTGGATTGAGAAATTGCAGGTGATGCATTGCGTTGTATTTAGAATATTGATCGATCAGAATAACGCATAGACTTAAAAAAAGCCAAGGAAGTGCAGAATGCTTTAGTTTGTTCATGCCGTGGTATTTTCCTGTGGGATTTTATAGAGATAAATGGTTAAACCCGCATTGATGAAAAAATCCTGTTTCCCGCCGACGGGCGTGTAGAGATCTTTAGCTTCCGCGCGCAAGCTCAATTGATTGCTGATAAAATATTCAATACCAGCGCCCGCGTTTAAATTGGCTTGTGACGTTGAGTCTTGAGCGGGAGAAGGTTTGATATTGATAATACCAACGCCAGCAGTGAGATAAGGTTGTAAGACGTTTAGTGTGCGAAAATGATAAAGGCCATTTAATGCATATAAACCGCCATGAATGTTTTTACTGGGTGTGCGATCTTGGCTCGTTGAAAAAGGCGCATAAAATGCTTCGGCACTGACTGTTTCGTTAAATCCGTAACCGAGTTGAATGTTGGCGAGCGCTTGGTCGTCGAGATGACGTTTATCGGCAAAATGATAATAACCGCCGCTCGGTGTGATTGAGATCATGTGGTCGCGGCTGTAATCCGTGGTCGGCGTCGCGTCGGCAAAAGCATAGCAACCGGCGAGCATTAAAAGACAGAGTGTTGAGATTTTAAAAAAATTCATCGTGTACTGGATTCCTTATGATAATCATAATGGGCAGCAGTATATCAGAAGGATTGAGCATTGTGGAATGAGGATTTTGTCATAAGAAATGGGGCGCGCTGAGAAAGTGCCGATGTTCAAGACTCAATTTTCCTGGACCAGATATTTTGCTGAATAATAACCTTCTTGATCGTGCGACCAGGTTTTCCATAAATGTTTCAACGCGGGTTCGATCCATTGCTCGAATTGCCATGGCGCATTCAAAATAACCATGCCGCAGGCGGTTAATCCCAGTAAATTATGTTGCAAATTAGTTGTGGAGATCTCGCAGCATAAAAGGTTTTTGATCGGTAAGGCTTTTAGGGTGTGATAAAATCTCGAAATAGATTCGTCTTTGATCGGGTACCAAATCGCATAAATGCCGGTCGGAAAACGGGCGAGCGATTTTTTTAATACGCGAATGATTGCTTGGAACTCATGCGGATCTTCAAAAGGCGGATCGATTAAAATCAATCCACGCTTTTCTTTAGGCGGCAATAGTGCGGGGAGCAGTTCATACGCATCGCGTTCGTGCAGCGCGACTTGAGGATTGTTTCGAAAAAGCGTATAGAGTGTCTCATAGGCGTTTGGATGGCATTCGTTGATGATTAAACGATCTTGTGATCGAAGTAATGCTGAAGCCAAATAACTCGAACCGGGATATTGTTGAATAGGACTTGCAGTATTGTTGTTTAGTTCTCGAATGATCGACAAATAAGATTGAATCGTAGGCGGTGCTTTTGGCTGCTGCATCAGCGGTAAAATACCATGATGGCATTCTTTCGATTTATACGCCTGCTCCGATTGAATGTTGTATAGACCATAACCCGCTTGTGCATCGATAATGCAAAACGGTTTGTCTTTTTGTTTTAAGACTGAAATGAGATTAACTAAAATAACATGCTTAAACACATCGGCAAAATTGCCGGCGTGATAGTGATGATCATAATTCATGTGATGCGTTATTCTTCATCTTCGTCATCATCGTCGAGCAGATCATCTTGATCACTGAAAATATCTTCCTCATCGAGCAGGTTATTATCTTCTAGATCGAAATCTTCATCTTCGTCATCATCGCTGTCATGGTCGGATAAATTATCGGATGCGAAAACGCCAGTATGCAGCTCCAGATCGAACCATTTTTTAAATGTTTCAAACGATCGGTCTTGCGGCCAATCATTTTCATCATCACACCAAAGGGATAATTCAGCTTCAAAAAATTCTGAATAAACTGTCTCAAAGTATTCAAAGATTTCATCCGTTTCAAAGAAGAAGGGCACCATAACAGCCGTACTGTCTTCCTGTAAATCTTTTAGGTCTAATCCTTCATATTCCGGATTAGGGAGTTGAGAGAACCAGTCGAAAAAAAGTGTTGTTGGCTTTAAAACCAAAATGGATCGATTGAGTTTTTTCATTTTTTACATGTCCTTAAGATTTTTTTGAAAATCATTTTGAGTTGGCTTGAAAGTATATCGGAAGTTTTTGGATAAAGAAATTTTAATCGTACCCTGAATGGAATTTATTAGAAAAAATCAACAATAAGTTGTAAAAAATCGGTTAAAGTCCTTTTTCTGATAAATGATTTCTGCTAACCTACAGCCTCCTAAATTTTACTAACGAGGATTTTAGTATGAAGAAGTTCGTATTAGCTGCTGTACTTTGCGCGGCAACCATTGTTTTAGCCGGATGTGGCAATAACGGCCAAGGCCAAGATCAAACCGCAGCGCCTGCTGCTCAAATGCAGCCAGCTGACCAAACTGCTGCGCCAGCGATGCAACCAGCGGATCAAACCGCACAGCCGACTGCGCCTGCTGCTGCTCAACCAGCCATGCCAGCCCCTGCTGTTCAACCAACGATGCCTGCTCCCGCTGCTGAACCAGCGATGCCTGCACCTCTTGCGCAATCAGCTGCGCCAGCACCTGCTGCACAGCCAGCACAACAAAATTAATCTTCGGATTAACGGCGTTAAAAAAGGGCATTATTTGATGCCCTTTTTTTTAACAGAATTTTTTCATTTTATCTCGTATTTATCCGATATAAACCCGCGATACCATCTTGGATTCTTGCTTTTGCGGGAATGACATAGAATGCCTAAACGAGACGGGATGCAGATGGTTGAGAAGCAGCCCCGCAATTTTTTCAGATTTTTTGATTCAATCATCCCATGGCTTGACCAGCGGCATTAACGGCAAAATTATCCAGCGTTCAGACGAAGCTATGAGTTGATCACACGCAGCATACGTTAGGTTTTTTTCGTTCCTAATACATCAATCAAATCATGTAGCAGTTTTCCAACCGATTCCGTCATAATCATAAAATCGGCTTCAAATTGCTCTTCTTTACTTTCAGTAGAGTGTTCTTCAGCGCTCTCATTGGCAAGCTCAATCACGGCATCTTGATATTTTAGCGAACGCAAAGAAAAATCATCTTTTAACGTAAAGGTAATTTGATCGTTCCACGTGAATTGCATTCGGTGTACTTCACAGCCTTCTTTTAAAACACCTTGAATGCTCGGCGCAAATAAATCTTGCTGCTGACAACGAATGATTCGTTTTGTATTGTTAGGATCTTGAAATACGGCCGTATTTTCAATCGTTAAACCTGTCGGTACACGATTATGCTGTAGCCAATCGGCCATAAGGGTCGATATTTTTTTGTGTGGAATTGGATCTAATTCCACATCTTTAAACGTATTTTTAAAAAATGACAGGAAGACTTCCATTTTTTTAGCGCTGACAGTATTTAGAATGAGCCAATGGTTTTTCGTATCGATATAAGCGTAGACGCGTGATATTTTTCCGAATGCTTGTGGCATGAGCATTTGATAAATATCTTCTTTAATCGCCTGTTTTTCCTTGCCGAACAATTTGCGTTGTTCCGTCATTTCGATTTCCCGAATACGTTCACGCGCTTTATGGCGAATAACGGAAGCAGGCAGAATTTTTTCTTCCATTTGCAAGCAGATCATTAAACAGTGATTGCCAGCATGCACGATGGGTCCATGGTGGATGAGTTCGTCGGATGGATTGTCAGTGGGCAGGGTGATCATGTCCGTGGCTTGAACAGTCGGTGAGGCCCAACCTAGACTTCTCGGCAAATTCGGCGGACAAGGGCGAAATCGAAAGCGCTTTAATTTGGTTGCCAGTTCAGCGGCGCTGTAAGCGATTTTATTTTTTAATTGAAATAATTGTATTTGTTTGAACCACATAGCGATTTAAGTCCTGCAGATTTTTTAAGGCGTTGGATTCTGCGGATATTGTTGGGTAAGGTCAAGAAAAAGCGCCAAAAGTAAAATTACTCCTTGAATAATGAGAAGTAAATCGGTAATTTTTGCCTTCATTCTTATGCAACAGGCCTCATTGCGATATCGTGAGATGTACATTCGGTCTATTGTGTTTTTCTTCAGTTTCTTGTTAAATATGAATAAGTTATCAATCGAAAGTGGGTGCTTATATCGAAATTATTGTCGGAAGAATTTGTTTCATAATCAGTTAGAAATGATCAGGCATCGGTTGTCGACAATTATTCTTCTGTTTGATTGATAACATTATGAGTTAATGGATTGTTTTTTTAAAAGGAATTTATGTTTTTAAAGCAATTAACTTTTTTATCATTATTCTCAGATGCGCTTTCACGCAGAGAACGTTTATTAGAAGTTGAAAAATCGTTTCTTGAGAGTCGTTTACAAAGATTAAACCCATCTGCAGAAGAAGCCAAGCGATTGGGCAAAAAGCGTCAACGAGTTCTTTTGGAACTGGATGACCTGAGAGAAATAGTACATTGGTCTGATCAGGAGACATCCTTAGAGCATTATCGCATGCTTTGCATGACCTTCTGGCAACAAGAGAAATGTGATGTGTTTCAGGATGAGGCTTTAAAAGCTAGCGTAATTAATTGTGTTACTAAAATCATACTCAGCTCAATCTTAAAAGATAAGGCATGGAGTCTTGATGATGCCATAAATCAAGTCGATTGGACTCAGGATGAGACGATTTTATCAATAATTAAGCGAAGCGCTTGCATGGGTTATTTAGCGATAGGCAACGAAGTTGAAAGTAACGTATTAGAAGATCCGCAAACCGTAGCACGTGACTGGTCGACTTTGTATCGATGATTGTAAACTATTTATGTATAATGCCGCCTTCTAGATAATGACTCAGGAGTCGCGATCATGACTATTCAATCATCTGCTATTAACAATCCACAATTATGGCCAAAGCCGAGTAATCCTGTGCCAAAGGGACAAGAAAATAATCCGAACGTTCAAGCGCTGCAGCAGTTTTTCGCAGCTTATGCGAAGAATGATCTCGAAGGCATTCGTGCTGTGATCGCCGATGATGTCGAATGGCATATTCCGGGGCATCATCCACTATCGGGTACAAAAAAAGGCATTGATGAAATCATCGCTTTTTTCGCTAAATTGCAGAAAGCGGGATTTAAATCGGAAGTGATGATTATGGCGGCCAATGATTATTATGTGATTGATGCGCATCGTGGTTATGGTAGTTTCAACGGTGAAACGTTAGATATCAATTGGATTTTGCTCTATCAATTTAAAAACGGAAAAATTTACCGCGTTCAAAATTTTTCGGGTGATCAATACGCGTCGGATGCATTTTTTGAGAGCGTGTATGAGGGATGAGAGGTGCACAAATATTTTTTATGGGGCGATACTATGATTTCGTGTAGGGGCACGCTGCGCGTGCCCCTGTTCACGGATTTTGCGCATGGCTTGACATTAGTCCTAGCAATAAAAACAGGAGAAAAACATGAGATTTTCATTAAAAAATAAAATTATTTTAATCACCGGTGCATCGAGTGGCATTGGCGAAGCGTGCGCAAAAATATTTGCGGAACAAGGGGCGAAATTGTTGTTGTGCGCCAGACGAAAAGATCGGCTTGACGCTTTAATCAAACAGCTGGAACAAAATCATCAGGCATTGTGCTATGCGATTCAGTTAGATGTGCGCGATCAAAAAGCCGTTGATCAAGCGATTCATTCGTTACCCGCCGAATGGCAAGCGATTGACGTGCTCGTGAATAATGCGGGATTAGCGTCTGGATTAACTAAAATTCAAGACGGGCATCTGGAAGATTGGGAAAAAATGATCGACACGAATATAAAGGGATTATTATACATGACCCATGCTGTGTTGCCTGCGATGATCAAACGCAATCACGGGCATGTCATTAACATTGGTTCGATCGCTGGACATGAAACGTATCCGATGGGTAATGTGTATTGCGCGACGAAACACGCAGTGATGGCACTGACAAAAGGTTTTCGACACGATTTACTCGGCACACCCATTCGTGTGAGTTCAGTTGATCCCGGTATGGTCGAAACAGAATTTAGCATTGTGCGATTCAAGGGTGATGAAGCACGCGCAAAACAATTCTATCAAGATATGCAGCCGCTCGTTGCCGAAGATATTGCCGATGCTGTTTATTACTGTGCTTCCCGCCCATTGCATGTGAATGTGTTAGATCTGGTGATTACCCCGACCGCGCAAGCATCAGCCACGCAGGTGTGGAGGGGGAAATAAACTCTCAAATAATTATTTTAACTATTAAGTATAAGGGGAAATGTTATGTTAAAGAAATGCCTATCAGATGATGTAATGAATTTTCTCGGTCTCTCTATGCGCACATCAAACGCAAACAATCAATCGCAGCAGGATATTCAAGCACTGTGGGCGCGGTTTTTCGCCGAAGATATCAAAAGTAAAATTCAGAATCGATTAAGTGATGATGTTTTCATGATTTACACGGATTATGAAGGGGATTTCACAAAACCGTATATCTGTGTCCTTGGTTGTCAGGTATCTTCATTCGATAATGCGCCGAGTGAATTAAGGCAGTTGACTGTTCCTGCGGCGAGCTATGAGGTTTATCAAGTTGATGGTGACTATCCGCAATCGTTGATACAAGCCTGGCAGACGATTTGGCAAGCTGATTTAGATCGTGCGTATACGGCCGATTTTGAGCGATATCCGGCAGCGTTTGATTTTAAGCAAGGAGCGTTTGAAATTTATATTGCGGTGAAATAACAGGGTAAGTCTCGTATTTTCAGGGAGAGAACAAAATGCTTGAAGCTTATTTTAGATCGTACTATCAAAAATGGTTGGTTGATGATGTCGCAAAATGCATCAGCCAATTTATATCGCCTAATCTAATTACTGTTTATGGCATGTTATTCGGTATCGTTACGGCGATTCTATTAGGATTACACCATCCTTATTGGGCTTTGGTTTCACTCATCATTTCTGGTTATTTGGATTCATTGGATGGGACGATTGCTCGTTTAACCGTGCGTTCTACGCCGTTTGGATCAGCTTTAGATATTATCTGTGATCGGATCGTTGAGTTTTCCGTTATTTTAGGCCTTTATTTCGTTGATCCAATCGCCCGGGCCACAACGACTATTTGGATGTTAGGCAGTATTTTGATTTGTATTTCTTCTTTTTTGGTGGTGGGTATTTTCACCCAAAACCATCATGAAAAAAGTTTTTATTACAGTCCGGGGATTATGGAGCGTTTTGAATCTTTTTTGTTTTTCTTTGCGATGATTTTATGGCCGCATTATTTTACCTATTGTGGCTATGCCTTTACAGTGCTCGTGGTTATAACAGTGATATTAAGAATGAGAGAGTTTGCGTATGATTGCCGATCGTAATGCAAAGAAATTTAAGGGGCTGCATTTATTGCCGCTGAGCATGCTATTACTCGGTTTAGCGGCATTTTTCTATTTCCGCCTGTACGATTATCTCAATTTTCAAACGTTAAAAACGCACCATGATTTTTTATTAACTTGGGCGCAACAACATAACCTATTGGCGATTGCGATTTATATCAGTGTCTACATCGCTCTAACAGCTATTTTAGCACCAGGTCCCGTTTTTCTCACTTTAGCGAGTGGGTTTGTATTTGGTTTATGGCGAGGGATTTTATATACGGATATTGGCGCAACGCTAGGCGCTATGATTATTTTCTTGGCGGCTAAAACGGCACTACAGGATTTTTTATATCAAAAAACGGTAAGCCATTTAAAATATTTTAGACAGGGATTTCAACAAAATGCTTGGAGTTATTTGTTATTTTTACGTTTAGTGCCTTTATTCCCCTTTGGATTGGTTAATATCGTACCGGCTTTTTTTGAAGTGAAAACGTCAACATTTTTTTTCACAACTTTATTCGGCATTTTGCCGGGAACAGCTGTTTATGTGTGGTTAGGGAGTGATCTGGGTGAGATTTTTTCAGCGGGTCATACGCCCGATTTAAACCTCATTTTGCAGCCTAAAATATTGTTACCCATTCTTGCTTTAGCGTTGCTTTCGTTGATTCCCATTATTTATAGGCGAATGAAACGTCGCCGCAAAAGATGAACGCGCCGAATAGCGATTTTTATTTTTTCTCAAAGAGCTTTTCATATTGTGGATAGCCTTCTTTGGCTAAATCCTCTTTCGGAATAAAACGCAAAGCTGCTGAATTCATGCAGAAGCGAAGGCCAGTCGGTGGGGGACCATCATTAAAAACGTGTCCTAAATGAGAGTTGGCCTGGGCGCTGAGCACTTCAGTTTGTGTGCTAAAAAAGCTTGTTTGTGTTTTTTCAATAATATTTTCAGGCTCCAGTGGACGCGTAAAGCTGGGCCAACCTGTACCTGAATCGTATTTATCTTTGGAGCTAAACAAGGGTTCGCTCGATACGATATCGACATAAATTCCTTCTTGATTGTTGTTCCAATAAGTATTGTTAAAGGCAGGTTCAGTCGCGCCTTTTTGAGTCACCGCATATTGAATCGGAGTTAACTGTTTTTTAAGAATGGCTTGATTGTAAGTTTTGTTTTTGCTGTTCGTCCAGATTTTTTTTAAAAACTGATCGCGTCCGCAAGCATATCGATAATAAGTGTATCGAATGGGATTTTTTTTGTAATAATCTTGATGATAATCTTCCGCTTTGTAGAATGTTGTTGCCGCTGTTATTTCAGTCACAATCGGCTTTTCAAAACGCTTCGAATTTTCGAGCGCTGCTTTAGATTTTACAGCGAGATCTTTCTGTGCGGCATTAAAATAAAATATCGTTGATCGGTATTGTAACCCTCGATCGCAAAATTGTCCTTGATTATCCGTTGGATCGATTTGTCGCCAGAAAATATCGAGCAATTGTTGATAGGTGACTTTAGCGGGATCGTAGCTTATTTCTACCGCTTCGACGTGATTTTTTTGCGCATAATTTTCGTACGTTGGATTTCCCTCAGTACCGCCTGTATAGCCGGCTTCTACTTTGATGATGCCATTTATTTTTTCAAATGGCGGCGTCATACACCAAAAACATCCACCAGCGAAGATTGCTTTTTCAACGTCCATGCTTCCATACCCCGTAGAAAATAAAAAAAAGGAAAACAATAAAATGAGAGCGGCTTTGAAAAACTTATTATCCATAATAAATTGTCTATTACATTACAGTTCAATTATTATACATTATAAAATCAGCAGTACAAAATTTGTTTTTTAAAACAGCCAAAATGAAAAAATAGTGATTTATAATTAGCGTAGTACAATACTGAAGTGATGTTAATAACCAGTAGGATTCGAAATGGAATTTCAAAAAATTTCATCATCAAACAATTTGTCTGGAAAATCTGCCCAATTTTCAGATTTGTTATTTCAAGCATCACATTGGGAAGCAGCGGCAGTCATCGAAAAAATGCAATCCAATTTAAATGGGCTGAGCGAATTAGTCGCGAAATCCCTTTTGTCGCAATATGGGTTAAATGAAATTGAGCGTGAAAAACGTCAATCATGGATAGGGCGATTGTTCACCAATTTTAAAAACCCCTTGTTGCTTTTGTTGATGACTTTAGGCGTTATTTCTTATTTTACGGGGGACATTCGATCGACCATCATCATTTTTGTCATGGTGATTCTCTGTGTTGTATTACGTTTTGTCCAAGAAACACGCGCGGATCATGCGGCAGAAAAATTAAAAGAGATGGTGCGAAATAACGCCACTGTCGTTCGTGAGGGCAACGTGCAGGAAATTGCCTTAAAACGATTAGTACCTGGCGACGTCATTCAATTATCAGCAGGCGACATGATTCCCGCTGATGTGCGTGTGATTGCGGCGAAAGATTTGTTTTTAAACCAATCTGCTTTAACGGGCGAAGCGCTGCCCATCGAGAAAAAAAGCTTTTCTGTCGATACGGATATAAAAAACCCGTTGGATTTGATCAATATCTGTTTTTTAGGTTCCAACGTCGTGAGCGGCAGTGCAACCGCGATTGTGATCAATACCGGATGTCGGACTTATTTTGGATCGTTGGCTCGCTCAATCATGAGCGATCGCCAGCTCACGAGTTTCGATAAAGGCATCAATCAGTTTACATGGCTCATGATTAAATTCATTGCCGTGATGGTGCCGGCTGTTTTTTTTATCAATGGATTTACCAAACATGATTGGAGCGAAGCGTTTTTATTTGCTTTAGCGGTTGCGGTTGGGTTAACGCCTGAAATGTTGCCGATGATCGTGACGGTCAATCTGTCCAAAGGGGCTTTAATGATGGCGCGTAAAAAAACGATCGTTAAACGGCTCAATTCGATTCAGAACTTTGGTGCGATGAATATTTTGTGTACGGATAAAACGGGTACGTTGACAGAAGGTCGAATCGTGTTAGAAAGGCATGTGGATGTTTGCGGGAAAGAGAGTGCCCCTGTATTACATTTTGGCTATCTCAACAGTTATCATCATACAGGGCTCAAAAATTTATTGGATGATGCGATTCTCGATCACGAGGATTTAGAAGATCGGCTCAAAATGAAAGAGCAGTACAAAAAAATCGATGAAATTCCATTTGATTTTAGTCGACGTCGTATGTCTGTTGTTGTCGAGGATATTAATAAGACCCATATTCTTATTTGCAAAGGGGCTTTTGAAGAAGTGATGAGTCAATGCGATCGTATCGAAATGCATGACGATATCGTCACCATGCTACCCGAATACGTGGCGCAAAGTCGTGATGTTGTCACACGTTTAAATGCTGAAGGATTTCGAGTCATTGCTTTAGCGTATAAAAAAATCTCAGGATTATCAGTGCAAACGGTTTATTCGGTGAAAGATGAATCGAATCTTGTTTTATTAGGGTTTTTATCTTTCTTTGATCCACCCAAAGAATCGGCAGAAGAAGCATTAAAACGATTACATACGCTGAATGTTAACGTCAAAATTTTAACCGGCGATAATGACGTGGTGACGGCGTATATTTGTAATAAGGTCGGTATTCTGGTCGAGAATATTTTGCTCGGTTCACAAGTGGAAGCGATGACAGAAGCAGAATTAGCTGAAGCGGCTATTAATACCAATGTGTTTGCGAGGCTGCTTCCTGCGCATAAAGAAAAAATTATACGGGCACTGCAAAGCAAAGCGCATGTGGTTGGTTTTTTGGGCGATGGGATTAACGATGCGCCCGCTTTGAAAGCAGCTGATGTGGGTATTTCTGTTAATAGCGCTGTGGATATTGCTAAAGAATCCTCGGACATTATTTTGCTGAAAAATAGTTTATTGGTGTTGGGGCAGGGTGTTCTGGAAGGCCGCAGAATTTTCGGCAACATCATGAAATACATTAAAATGGCGGCCAGTTCTAATTTTGGCAATATGTTTAGTGTGATGGGGGCCAGTGCCTTTTTACCTTTTTTGCCGATGTTACCGATTCAGGTTTTAGTGAATAATTTACTCTATGATTTTTCGCAAACGACGATTCCAACAGATAAAGTCGATCGGGATTGGCTTCAAAAGCCACGTAAATGGACCATGGGAAAATTGACGGGATTTATTTTGTTGATAGGTCCGATTAGTTCTGTTTTTGATTATGTAACTTATTATCTCATGTTGCATGTTTTTCATTGTTGGAATAATCCAGCGCTTTTTCATACGGGTTGGTTTGTTGAATCAATTTTTACACAAACGCTGATTATTCATGTCATCCGCACGAATAAAATTCCCTTTTTCCAAAGTTGGGCGAGTGGATCGTTGATTGTTAGTTCTTTGCTCATTGTCGGCATTGCGGCCTGGCTGCCTGTTTCTCCATTCGCCAGTGCGCTGGGTTTTGTGTCATTGCCTTCGAGTTATTGGCTATTTTTAGCCGGTATATTGCTTTGTTATGTAGGATTGACACAGATCGTCAAATCATGGTTTTTTCGCAAGTATGGTGATTGATGAAAGTAATAAACCTTTCAATTTGATATTTCATTTGAATTTAAAAGCGATTTAGTTTTTACTGTGCGCCCTCGAGCGCATTTATCTCGATTTTAAAAAATAACAGAGCATTACTGATGATTCACATTGCAATCCGTTACACTACAACGCGGCACTAAAATTTTATTGGACCAAGTTTCGTTGTCGATTTTTGCCAAACAAAAAGTTGGCGTGATTGGCTTGAATGGGTGCGGTAAATCGAGTTTATTCTCATTGCTATTACAGCAATTACAGCCGGATGCGGGTCAGGTATCTGTTCAATCTCATGCGCGCATCGCGAGTCTTTCTCAGGAAATGCCGAATACGACGATGCCAGCGATTCAATATGCCATTCGGGGTGATACGCAATTGTCGCATTGTTTAGAGCAGTTAAAGCTGGCTGAAATCAATCAGGACAATGATGCGATTGCGCAATGTCATCAACAACTTTATGAGATGGGCGGTTATGCCGTTGAGGCGCGCGCAGCGAAATTATTGAATGGACTTGGTTTTACCCATGAAGAGCATAGTAAACCTGTCAATGAATTTTCGGGTGGTTGGCGCATGCGGCTTAATTTAGTCCAGCTCTTAATGAGTCGTGCGGACTTGCTCTTGCTCGATGAACCGACGAATTATCTCGATTTGGACGCGATCATTTGGTTGGAACGTTGGTTACAGCGATATGATGGCACACTATTATTGATTTCGCATGATCGTGAATTTTTAGACAATGTTGTGCAGCAGATTGTGTTTCTCCATCATCAAAAAATAGAGCTCTATTCAGGCAATTATTCGAGTTTTGAGACACAGCGCGCTGAAAAATTGGCACGAGAAAAGGCGCAATATCAAAAGCAACAAGCAAAAGTTGAGCATTTGATGAAATTCGTTAATCAATTTCGAGCAAAAGCCAGCAAAGCGAAACAAGCGCAAAGCCGACTGAAAGCCTTAGAGCGGATGGATAAAATCACGCTTACGCACATGGATTCTCCTTTTACGTTTAAATTTTACGAGCCGTCGTTCTGTACTTCACCGCTGTTATCATTTGATAAAGTGGATTTCAGTTATGGCGATCATGCGATATTAACCGAGGTTGATTTTAGTTTGGGGGCGAAAGATCGTGTGGGAATTTTAGGCCATAATGGCGCGGGCAAATCGACATTCATGAAAATTTTGGCGGGTATTTTGAAGCCGACGAAAGGGGATCGATATCAAAATCGATCATTGAAAATAGGGTATTTCGCACAGCATCAAGTCGATCAGCTGGATATGCAGGCTTCGGCTTTTGTTCACATCCATCGATTAACGCCTGGCGCGACGGAACAGCAAATTCGCGGCTTTTTGGGCGGATTTAATTTTAAGAGCGATATGATTTTTGGATCAATTGAAACTTTTTCGGGTGGAGAAAAAGCGCGTTTGGTATTGGCCATGCTTGTTTGGCAAAAGCCAAATGTGCTTTTGCTGGATGAACCGACCAATCATTTGGATTTGGAAATGAAAGAAGCCTTAGCGTATACATTGCAGGAATATGATGGGGCGTTAGTTTTGGTTTCGCATGACCGATATCTATTAAAAGCGACTGTCGATGAATTTTATCTCGTGCACGATCGTGCGTTATCACTATTTAAAGGCGATTTAAATGATTATGAGCGATGGTTATTTGATGTTAAAAAGGAATCCCGTCATGAATCGAGTGATCCGACGAATGTGCATAAACCAACAACAACGTCCCAACTTCCTCAACAGCCGCGTAAGGTAGATGAAAAGAAAATTCGCCAAACAGAAATCAAGCTCGATCAATTGACGTCGAAGAAAGCGCTTTGTGAGGAAAAATTGGCTGATGCGTCAATTTATGCCGAAGAAAATAAAATACAGCTAGAGAGCGCTTTAAGTGAAATGAAGCGGTTACAGCAGGAAATTGAAGCCGCTGAACACCTTTGGATGACCTTGCATGGAAACAACGAGTAATCTACGTTTGCATTAGAATGAAAAAAATATTTTAAAAAAATAGAATTCTGGCAAAATGCGCACATACTTTTTAATCAATCAAACGATACCTTATTATTTATTGTTTGAAGGCACGAGATACCGATGAGACCGCTAATCAATCTTTCTTTATTACGTCGTAACCCAAAATTCAGGCTGCTTTATACAGGCCGATTCATTTCGTTTATGGGTACGATGGTCGCGAGTGTTGCGTTGCCTTATCAAATTTATCACATCACGCAGTCGACGATGATGGTCGGTTTGTTGAGCTTGTTTCAGTTGTTGCCCTTATTATTTACGGCATTGTTAGGGGGTGTGTTTGCCGATCGTTACCATCGTCGCGTTTTATTGGTCATTGCAGAAATATCATTAGCGTGCGGCAGTTTATTACTGGCGGGAAACGCTTTATTCGCTACACCTCGCATTTGGATTATTTTTGTTGTAGCACCATTAATGTCGGCATTTAACGGGTTTCATCGGCCGGCTTTTAATAGTGTGGTACAGCAATTGGTGGCTAAAAAAGATTATGCGGAAATCGGGCCGCTCAATACCTTTACGTTTAGTTTGTGTGCCATTGCAGGCCCCGCCGTTGGTGGGTTGCTGATTGCCCATTTAGGTGTTTTGGTCACATTTCTGGTGGATAGCGCCAGTTTTATGGCATCACTTTCGGCTATTTTGCTGATTGGTAATGTGCCTCGATTAAAGGAAAGGCGAGATGAATCCACCTGGTCGGCGCTGAAAGAGGGCTTTCATTATGCATTTTCGAAGCAAGAATTATTGGGCACTTATGCCGTTGATTTTTTAGCCATGGTATTTGGGATGCCGATGGCGTTGTTTCCTGCGATGGCAGAAAGCTATGGCGGCGTTAAAACATTGGGTATGTTGTATTCTGCGCCAGCTGTTGGTGCATTGATTATTTCATTATTCAGTGGTTGGACTTTGCATATTAAACGTCATGGCGCCGCGGTGGCGATCGCAGCAAGCTGTTGGGGGATTGCGATTATTTTCTTTGGTATTTTTAGAGCACACCTGTGTATTGCTTTGATTTTCCTCGCTTTCGCGGGTGGATTTGATGCAGTGAGCGGGATGTTCAGGAATATCATGTGGAATGAATCAGTTTCGCATGAGTTTCGGGGTCGTTTAGCAGGAATTGAAATGTTGAGTTATTTGAGTGGTCCGAAACTCGGTGATACAGAAGCGGGTTTGGTTGCCGCAGCTTTTGGTGTTTCTGCATCAATCATTTCCGGTGGTGTATTGTGTGTGATTACGGTCGCAGCCAGTTGTTATTTTCTCCCTAGATTTTGGCGGTATCGCTCGAAAGTTTCCAATGAACGAAAAAGCGCCTAATTCATAGCAAATCATCGCTATTTTTTTTTCAAAAAAATGCCAGAAGAACAAAAACGATAAGTTTTCCTTAAGTTTCATTCGCTATAATCCATCCTTCAAAAAAAATGATAGCCACTTTGTTGGGCTCTTATAAACAATAAGAATAATAAAAATAAGAGAGGGTTTATGCCGTTGGATGTTGTATCCGTGGGTGAAAGATTTAAGAGAGTGACTCAAGAATCTTTTAAGAAAAGAAGAAAAGAAAAATCTATTCATCGCTCACCCCAGTGGGTAGCGTTGGTTAGTGCTCAAAGATGTATAAACTTTCTGTCGGGTTTACCCCTTGAGGCAGAAGCGATCAGGAAACTTGATGGGTTATTTGAAGCGGGATTTCAGCACATTCGTTCTGATGCAGAAATATGGGTAACAGAGAGCCGTGATTATTTCCGAGCGGTTTTTCTTATTGCTTCGTGCTTGGCTGATCTTAATTCGTTAATCAATGATGCTGAACTTCATGAAGCGTTGCTTTCAGCAGAAGAAGCTCAAGAAATGCAAGTTAGGCTTAATGCCGTTATTCAAAAAATCATACCCTGCTTGCAAAAATTCAGTGGAATACAAATGCCTTTTTCAGAAGCAAGTTACCAAGAAATCGAGCAAGAAGTAGCGGGGGTTAGTCCGGAATTAAGCAATGCAGAGACGCTTGCTTGTGTACTGACATTTCATGGATTGACTCGTTGGTTTGAGCAATTAGAAGAGATTTTTTATGCATCCGAAGATACGTATGATGATGTAGATGTTTTAACGCATGATTTTGAGGTGGTTGAAGATGGTATGAGTCGATTATCTGATCTTGTTGATCGTCGCCAGCGGCCTTTTGAGAGGAGTGTCATAGGTGATATAGCAAAGGAGATCGAAAGGGTTAGCAAAAAAATCTATTTTATTAGTGGTGAGATTTGCGTTGCTAAACTGGATGTTGCTAGAGATCGACTGATCTATTTGCGTCGGGATTATACCGCTTTGATGCAGCGCCCCTCTTTTATTACAGGGACAGTGGCGCTTGATCAATTACAAGAAGCCATTGATAAATTGGATACAATGAATAGGGAAGCAATGCAGTTTTTCTCTCAAAATCAAGTGCAATTTTCTCAACGAAATTTTGAGCTGTTTATAGAGCAAATGGAGCAGCTCAATCAAAAATTCAATGTTATTGAAAAACATATGGAAGATATTCGTTTGAAAGGATGGGCCAATTTATCTCAGAGATTAGAGATGCTGCACGCCATTCTTCCGGCGGGATCTGAAGTAGCGGCGTGTGTTGATCAGATGCTTTGTGCGGCTCAGTCTGCAGCACCAGATTATGATGAGCTCTTTAAGGTGGCACAGGAACAAGAAGAACTATTACAGAGATGTGATGAAAACTCAGATATACGAGAATGCTTTAAGAGGCTTATTGATCAGGAGCGGCATGCCTTGGCGTGTGAAAATACTCAATTGTGCTGCATCAGACCAGATCAGCTGAAGAAAGATTGTGATCGCTTAACAGATAAAATTGGCGATTTTTTTAGCAAGATTGATAATACAGGGCATCAGTCTAGTACAACTTTGGTTCAGTTGGTTTTATCTATACGGTTATTGAGAAAGAATGTGGTAGAACTTCATAAGAAGGCAGATGCAATCGATGCGGAGGAAGATGAAGATCTTCGGCGCGATATTCAGAAGGGATATTGTTGTAGAGAGGTTAAGGACCTTTCCGGTTGTTGTGATGTAGTAGGGTTTACGGGCGTGGCGAGTCTGCTTACAACTGTATCGGGCGTTTTGTTTAGACCCGGACCCGATGATGATGATGATGATGAAGTGCAGCAATTGATTGTGGTCCCATCACCATTAGTCAGTCAGTAAAAAGCTGTTTCTAATGGGTGGATTCTTCTGTGTTGTTGCTAGATGTAGCGTGGATAATTTGTATCCGGCACAGCGATTGCAAGGAACAATAGCGACAACTTTTCGATTCTTTAGGATCAACGGTGGCTTTTCCTTGCCTAAAATCCTGTGCGAGGTTTTCTAGGATACGTCGCCAAAGCGTTAACTGGATGTCCCATGCTGCGGAGGCTGCTTTTACGTTGGGTAAGATATTCGCTTCTTTACCTATTCCTTTAAAAGCCAATTTTTCAGGCTGAATTTGCGCAAAAGCGATGACACTGATCGGTTTTTCGAGCGTGACTGCATAGAGCGGTAACTGAGGCTCATCGGGTCGATCGCCAAACCAAGATGAAATATTGGGATCTCCTGATTTATAATCAACGAGCGCAAAAGAGCCATCAGCTAACTCATCCATGCGATCGAGGCGAACCGACAGTTGCAACCCTCCGATTTCAATCGACTGCCATTGCTCGGTTGCCGCGACTAAAAAAGGCTCGCGTGTTTTCTCATGCCTTAACCAATCTGTCATAATTTTCTCGAGCCGTTCTTGCTCGATATCAAAAAAAGCAGGGTCTACGCTGCAAGTTGATCGATGTTTAGCAAAAGATTTTTTAATCGATTCAGTAATAAGTTTAGTTAACGCATCATCGGATAATTCTAATAATTGATGTTGATTTTTTAATTGTCGCCAAATGATTTCGAGCGTGTTATGCAATAAAATTCCTTTCTGTTTAGCATCAAGACCAACAGCAGGTTTGGGTAACGCTTTGGCTTTTAATCGAATTTCTGCAAACGCGAGAAACGGGCAAGTGGCTTGTAATTTTAAAATCGACGTGCCACCCGAAATTGCTTCATGCGGTTGAATTGATGGCGCCTGATTATCAGGCTGTATTTCTAGCGATTGACTGGCGAATCGTTTTTCTGCGGCTGATAGAAAGGCCGCTTGAGGTAGGTCGGACAATTGTATTAATGGAAAGGATTTAATCAATGCGCTGGGATTTAATGGACGATCTTGTTCTCGATGGGCATAACTAAAAATAATTTCATCAGCAGAAGATGATAATTGGCTAAGAAAATGGCGGCAAAAATCGTATTCGCGATCGTGAGAAGCATGCGGTAGATGATGTGTTTTTTGCAGCACGATCGGAATGAGTGGATTGGGTTTGGGTTGTGGAGGATACTCATGATCGTTCAGTCCCAAGACCCAAGTGTGAGAGAAAGTCAGGCCGTGAGATTCCATTAACCCTAAAATTTGAATCGATTTTTCTCCGTCAGATGCGGGCTGTGTCATTTTTTGTTTGCATAATTCTTTCAAATAAAAAAGCGCTTTTTCAAAAGAGAGGGAATCGATTAAAGAATCCAATTGAGCAAAAGCGTGCAGCATGGCGTGCCAATGCTCGAGAGCGATTTGTTGTGTAGCATCGAGTATTTCAATGTTAGGCCAGTGAAATAATTCGAGCGTATTTAAGAAAAATTGCTGCCAAGCGTGAGGNGATTGTTCGACTGAGCATTGCACAGACATTTCGTAATATTGCAATAAGGGCTGCCAAACACTGAAATCAGTGAAGTGACTTTTGATGAAAAGAACAAATTCTGCCAGGGTATAATCAGATTTTCCGGCTTCATATAAAGGGATTTCAAACTCGAATCGGTCGCTGGCATTTGCCCAAAACGGTGAGCGAATCAGATAACTGATTTCCGCAAGAGAAAGCGCCGTTGTTGCCCAATGCAATAATTCAAAGATAAAGCGAATGAATGGAATATCAAACAAAGGCGTGCCGAGAGAAATATTAAAAGGTTGATGAGGGTGAAATATTTCAGCAAATGTGCGTTGAATCATATTTTTCAGGGCATTTAAATTCGGAATAATACAGGCAATTGTTGTACTCGGATTTTGCTCGATGAGCGCTTTTGCCCATTTTGCCATAGTCAAAATTTCTTCGCGCGTGTCATTAAGTGCAATGCGTTTTGCTGTTTGATTTGTTTTTTGAAGCCGGCCATAATCAACGCGGCAACCTTTATTTTGCAGTGTTTTTAAAAGGGATTGTGTCGCAGGTTCAATTTCGAGAAACCCAATCATCATCAAATGGCGGGGAATGGGCAATTGATTTTGTTGGAATAATAGATCGAGCCAGCGCGTTAAAGATGCTGTTGTCAGTAGATGATTTTGTTGACAATGGTGCTGGAAATTTAATTGCCATTGAAAGAAGGATTGAAAGCGGTGATCTATGTCGAAATCTTGTGATTGAATTGGGATAGCCCAGGCCGTGAGTAAAGCAAAAGCGTCTTGGGCTAATTTTGCAATTTGAAAAGGGGCGGTGTCGAGCGCTTTTGATTGTGTAATGATTTTTTCCCAGACACATTGTTCTTGAAAGAGAGTGAGTAATTGATGCGGTTGAATGGTTTCATTCATCAATGTTTGCTCGAAAATTTGCTGTAACCAAGTATGCCAGGGAAGGCAAGTCAGGCTCTCCCAATGGGTTATTTCTGCTTTTAATTGATGATCGCGATAGGCTTGTGTAATAAAGCGACTGAGCCGTTTGTTGGCAGTGAGTAGTGTTGTGTCTGTTGTCATTAAATCAAATAACATAAATCGAGCCTGTAAAAACG
>C687J13896_1000595_pt1 | contig 24489 bp, 19 predicted proteins | sample RifGroE2_FD_13896 | JGI IMG/M metagenome (IMG submission 13896)
GTCGGCGAAGGATTTAATAATTCCATTGGTGAACACGATCCAACCGCGCATGCTGAATTAATTGCGCTACGTCAAGCGGCAAAAACAATTGGTAATTACCGTCTCGTTGGGGCAACGCTTTATGTTACTTTAGAACCTTGTGGCATGTGTGCACATGCCATGATTCACGCACGCATCAAACGGCTTGTTTTTGGCGCTTTTGATCCAAAGACCGGCGTTGCAGGGAGTTTAAGTAATACGTTTGAATTACCCTTTATTAATCATCGCGTGCTTGTTCAAGGTGGCTTAATGTCGGATACCTGTGGTGAGTTACTCAAAAAGTTTTTTCATCGAAGACGGTAGTTGAGTTACGGAAAAACTAATGCGTCTTCGCCAAATACATCCACGTTTCAATGACCGTGTCGGGATTAAGCGACATGCTTTCAATATGTTGTTCGTCTAATAACCATTTTGCAAAATCAGGGTAATCCGACGGTGCCTGCCCACAAATACCGATATATTTTTTTCGTCGAAGACAAGCTGAAATGGCCATCGATAATAATTGTTTGACCGCTAAATTTCGTTCATCAAATAAATGCGCGATGATATTCGAATCGCGGTCGAGGCCTAACGTGAGTTGAGTCAGATCATTTGAGCCAATCGAAAAGCCGTCAAAGAGATCTAAAAACGCATCGGCGAGTAAAGCGTTGGAAGGGATTTCACACATCATAATCAATCGCAATCCATTTTCTCCGCGTTTTAATCCTTGTTGTTCGAGGAGCTCGACTACTTTTTTAGCTTCATCGACCGTTCGGGTAAACGGAATCATGATTTCAACATTCGTGAGACCCATCTCGTCTCGAATTTGTTTTAGTGCACGACATTCGAGCGCAAACGCGTTTTTGAATTTCTCGTCGACGTAACGAGAGGCTCCACGAAAGCCAATCATCGGATTTTCTTCTTGCGGTTCATATAATTGGCCACCGAATAAGTTGGCATATTCATTCGATTTAAAATCAGAAGTTCGGACAATCACCGGTTTTGGATAAAAGGCTGCAGCAATCATCGCAATGCCTTCACGTAATTTGCTCACATAAAAATCGACAGGGCTTTTATAACTGATCGTTTTTTCTTGAATTTGATTTTTGATTTCTGAGGGCAGTTGTTCGAAGTTTAAAATTGCATTCGGATGAATGCCGATCATTTTACTGATGATGAATTCTAATCGTGCGAGTCCCACGCCATGATTCGGCGTTTTTTGCAGTGCGAATGCACTCTCCGGCGTGCCGACATTCATCATGATTTTGACGGGCAAACTCGGCATACTTTCGATCGATAAATGCGTTTTTTCAAATTTCAAAGAGCCTTCATAAACATAGCCATTCTCACCTTCGGCACAAGAGACCGTGATGATGCTCCCATCAGGAATTTGTTCTGTTGCATGGCCAGTTCCGATGACGGCGGGAATACCCAATTCCCGCGCAATAATTGCGGCATGACAGGTTCGTCCGCCGCGATTGGTGACAATGGCTGATGCTTTTTTCATGATCGGTTCCCAATCGGGATCGGTCATGTCGGTGATCAGCACATCACCCGCTAAAACTTTATGCATTTCAGAAATATCTTTTAAAACACGCGCCGTACCTACGCCAATTTTATAGCCAATGCTGCGACCTTCAGCTAAGATTTTATCTTTTTCTTTTAATTGATAGTGCTCAATCGTTTGTAGATTGACGCGGCTTTCGACGGTTTCAGGACGTGCTTGCACGATATATAATTTTCCATCCACGCCATCTTTTGCCCATTCCACGTCCATCGGTTGTCCGTAATGCGTTTCGATCATTACGCCATAATGCGCCAGTTCAGTGAATTCTTCATCGGTTAGTGCAAATCGCAGTCGATCTGCTTTAGGTGTTTCCACCGTTTGTACGGATGTTTCTGTTGAATTGTTTTGATAAATCATTTTGATCGCTTTTTCACCGAGATTTTTTATTAAAATCGCTGGGCGATTTTGCTTTAAATTCGGTTTGTAAATGTAACACTCATCGGGATTGACTTGGCCTTGCACGACAGTTTCACCGAGACCATAAGCTGCTGTGATAAAAACAACCTGATCAAAACCGGATTCCGTATCGATCGTGAATAAAACACCACTCGCGCCAAGATCGCTCCTAACCATTTTTTGAATGCCTGCAGACAATGCAATTTTTTCATGGTCAAATCCATGATGAATGCGGTAGGTGATCGCGCGATTCGTATAGAGCGATGCGAATACTAATTTGATGGCATTAAAGATTGCCTCGATACCATCGATATTGAGATAGGTTTCTTGTTGACCCGCGAAGGAGGCATCAGGGAGATCCTCTGCAGTTGCCGAAGAACGAACAGCAAAGGTTGCTTTGGGATCTTGCTGTTTTAGTTGATTAAACGCTGTCGTTACTTCCGCTTGAAAATTTTCCGAAAAATGAGCTTGTAAAATCCAAGTGCGAATTTGTTGACCGATTGTTTCTAATTCTTCGATATGGGTTGGATCTAATGTTTTTAATGCCGCATTAATTTTTTCATGTAATTGATTTTCATGCAGAAAATCACGATAAGCCGTGGCCGTCGTCGCGAATCCGGGCGGAACGCGAATGCCTTTTTGTGAAAGGGCGGAAATCATCTCACCTAACGAGGCATTTTTCCCGCCGACTTGTGCAACATCCTGTTTATGGAGCTGATCTAAGTTGATCACATAATTCGACATAACACTTTCCTTTTGTTACTTCATGCTTCTTTGTATCATAAAGGATCGGATTTTTATTGGGAAGAAAAGATTGAGTGAGAGAAAGCAGGAATCCTTGTGTAATCGTCATTGAGGGAGCGCTAGCGACGAAGCCCTTCGTCATTGCGAGGAGCGTGTAAAAAGAATGATCAGAGAATTGGGCTAATTCTTCCTACTGAACCATCGTCGTCATTTGGAGTTGTATAAATAACGACATCTCCTTCATCTATTTCGGATCCTTCGGTTAGCTTTTGTTTGATGAAAAAGGATAAAGGGCATAACTCATCATCTTCTCCAACTGTTATTTTGGTAGTGTGTATGGAATTAAACGATGAATCGACTCTAACAGTAACGGGGCTCGTAGAAGGTGTTTTTTCTGTTACTGAATCAAGCTGTAATGCATTGCCTGGAGCACACAAGAGAGTACGCAAAATATCGCGAGTGCTATAGCGAGCAGTTCTAACAGCGGTATTGGGTATTTTATCAAAGAGCTTTTTTGCCATTACGCAGTAGCGATGCTGATCGCTTTCTTGGCAGTTTAAAGCAAGAGCAGTTAATTTTTCTGCGCATTGAGTGGCATTTACGTAATCGCTCCTAGCAATATAGCCAAGCCCCTCATGGTAACTACGGTTTGCGTTTTCTTTTTCAGTTAACTCCCCAATTTCCGCTGAAGGTTCAACCTCCTGTTTTAAAGGGGATTTTTCTGAGACTTTTTTGAGAATTTTTTCTGAAGAAACTTCGTTCAGTGGCTTTTGCTTGGGAATTTCTGCAGTTAACTGCACATTCCTCATTGCTTCAAGTAGATCGTTATTGTATTCAATTTGCTTCGATTGGATCGCTGTTGCATGCAATAAACAACATTTTGCGGCATTATACGATCGATGCGATTCGAAAGATTTTTCTAAATCAATTAACATTGAAATTATATTTTGAGTATTTTGTGATTGGGAAATAGTAATGGGTATGCTGACTGCCGCTTTAACACATTCTGATGCTTGAAGGTATAATCCCTTCAGTTGATAGGTTCTTGCGAGATAGAGATGCGCCAGTTTGTTTTTTTTATTCAATAAAATAGCACTTTGAAAAGTCAAAACCAAGCGATGGTATAGTGTTGTGTTATGTTTGTACGCCAATAACTGTTGGAACGCTTGTTGTGCCCATTTATCGCCGTTAGTATTAGTTGATAACATTTGTGCGCCTTTGTTTTATTATTAATTTTATTGTTTTTATCAGCGTGCAAAAGAATAACTGATCAACCTTAAGAGCAGATTAAGAAAAACGGTTAACTGCGAAAAAAATGGAATTTTTTATGAAAATTTAGCGAATAATGGAATTACTTCAATGTGTGTGAATTCTGATGAGATAGGAGAAATAGATTCCTGTTTTTACAAGAACCCAAGAAAAAATACCACGCGGTGAAAAGAGGAATTAAATTCAAATACTTTCGTGTGCAAGCAACCATTTTTTAATTTCGAGAAAAAAGGCTTTATCTTTTCCGCAAAATCCACCGAGTCCATTTTGTGCGACGACACGATGGCAGGGGATGACGATAGGAATGGGGTTCGTGCGACAACCGGCTCCGATCGCTCGAGCACCTGTGTCGAGGGTTTTTGCAAGTTCACCGTAGGTGGCTGTTTTACCCGTCGTAATTTTGCAGAGTCGTTGCCAGACTTTATTTTGAAACGGCGTACCGTTTAATTGGATAGGAATATTGAATACTGTTTTTGGATTTTTAAAATAGTATTCGAGTTGTTGGACAACGTTTTTTGAAAACGTATCTTTCGGCGCTATTTCTTTTGCCGCATGCGGTAAGAAATGCAAAGCAGTAAGGTGATCATTGTCAGTGATAATGCCGATTTTCCCGACAGGGGTTTTGATGACTGCAGTATAAGGCATATTATCACCTCCATCGGTCTGAATGCCGGATGCTTTTTACAAATGATCTACTGGATCCCGCAATCCGTCACCCCGCGGCTTGACCGCGGGATGAGAAAGTTTTTTTATTCTGCAACCGACTCAGCTTGTGCCGCGATTTCCGCTTTACTGGCTTCTTGCATTGCTAACAAGGTTTGTTCAGCAGAATTTTTTTTCTTCTTACCGACTTTCTCTTTAATGCGAGCCGCTTTACCACTTAATTCACGCAAGTGATAGAGCTTCGCTTTTCTCACATCGCCATGACGTTTGACGGTAATGCTGTCGATCAAGGGGCTGTGTGTTTGAAAAGCTCTTTCAACGCCTTCGCCGTGTGAAATTTTTCTGACGGTGAAGGAGGAGTTTAATCCACGATTACGTTTGGCAATGACAACACCTTCAAAAGCCTGCAATCGTGTACGATCGCCTTCTTTCACTTTAACTTGGACGACAACCGTATCGCCTGCTTTAAATTCCGGCACATCTTTTTTGATATGCTCTTTTTCGATCATTTGAATGATTTTGTTTGTCATAGTTGTTTCCTCAGTTTCTCTTCGTAGTCTTTTATAAACTCGTTCAATAATCTAGTTTGCAACGCATCCAGTTGCAACGTTTGTAATAAATCAGGCCTTCTTAACCATGTTTTTCCTAACGCTTGTTTGAGTCGCCACGTTGCAATTGCTTGGTGGTCGCCACTCAATAAAACGCTAGGCACAGCCAGCCCATTTATTATTTCCGGCCTTGTGTAATGCGGATATTCTAGCAAGCCTTCCGAAAAAGATTCTTGCTCGATGGATGCTTCATCACCCAATGCCCCTGGTAATAATCGCGCTATTGTATCAACTATTACCATAATTGCTAGTTCGCCGCCGCTTAAAATGTAATCTCCGATCGACCATTCTTCATCAACGAGGGTGTCGAGCAGTCGTTCGTCGATGCCTTCGTATCGCCCCGCTACAAAAATCAGTTGATTTTCAGTCGCGGCTTGTCCGGCCATCGATTGATTAAACCTTTTACCTTGCGGTGAAACGTAAATCACTTTTGCTTGAGGTGTCAAATTAGCTTTCGCTTGTTTGATTGCTTTCTCAAGCGGTTCTACTTTCATCAACATGCCGGGCCCCCCACCATAAGGGCGGTCATCGACGGTGTGATGTTTGTCTGTCGTAAAATCCCGCGGATTTATTGTCGACAAAGTTATTAATTTATTTGCGATTGCTCTGCCGGTAATGCCGAGCTTGAGCGCATCGAACATTTCTGGAAACAGGGTAATAATCCCGATTTCCATCGTTTAAAACTCCGCATCCCAGTCGGCAGTAATGATTCTTTTTTCTGCATCAATGTGAGAAATCACTCGATCTCGGATGAAAGGGATTAAATGTCTTTTCTTGCCAACGACAACTAATACGTCGTTCGATCCGGTTTCCATCAGATGATCGACGGCGCCAAGTAATTCACCGGCTGGATTAACAACCGTCATGCCAACGAGATCGGCCCAATAAAATTCATGGTTCGTTAATGAGGGTAGTGCCGAACGTGAAATGCCGATGGTTTTATTCGTGTATAATTTGGCGCTTTCAGGGTCATTGATATTTTTGATATGAACAAAAATATGATTGGCTTCATCGACGCGAATATCATCCACATCAAGTGGTTCCCATGAGGTGGAAGTTTTAATCAACCAGGGATTGTAATCGACAATATTAGTTACCGGGTTGGTATGCGAGGCGACTTTAATCCAACCTTGTAAACCATGAGGGCTGCATAATTTGCCAATGGTGATGTAATGATTATTCATGCAAAAATTTCAGGTGATCCGGATTTGCACGAAAAATGATATTTTTTCGTGCTATTCAGAGTGTGTTAATCGATTAGACTTTCTTGAATTTTTTGACCAATAAGTCAACGCGTTCAGAGGGTTTTGCGCCTTGTTTCACCCAGTGATCAAAACGGGCTAAATCGACTTTTATTGCGTGCGTATCGCCATCTTTTGCAATGGCATTGTAATGGCCAATTTTTTCGATGAATTTTCCATCGCGTGAAGCGCTTTTGTTAGCAACAACGATATCGTAAAATGGTTTCTTCTTTGCGCCTCTTCGGGCTAAACGAATAACGACCATGAGTGATTAATCCTCTTTATATATAAAAGGGGGCTATTCTACGTAAAAAATGTCAATTTTGGAAATGTTTTATTGAGATTGCGTGATTAAATTGGTGATTGACAAGGAAGGATCTCATCGTTTTTATTTTGCGATGATTTTTTATTTAGGAGACACCCCAGAACACCGGGCTATTATAGCGGGCGTTCTTTATCGGTGTCCATGAGCGCTCACTCACGAGGGGGTCGCTTACAGGAATCAGATGGCTGCTTCATCAAAAGTTCTATTTCTGCTTCTGTGAGCGCGCGAAATTTTCCAGTTCGTAATTGGGGCGGTAAAGTTAAGTTACCAAACGCAATACGCATGAGTCGATTAACTTTCAGCCCTTGTGATTCCAACAATCGTCTGACTTCGCGATTACGGCCTTCGGTGAGAATGACGTGGTACCATCGATTGATCCCTGTTCCGCCGGCATTTTCGATTTTCTTGAAGGCAGCTAAACCATCTTCGAGCTGCACGCCACGCAATAGTTGTTGTCGAATCATCGGTGTGATTTCGCCCATGATTCGTACGGCATATTTTCGTTCGTATTCGGAAGAGGGATGCATGAGTTTATTGGCGAGTTCGCCGTTATTCGTGAATAATAAAAGACCGGATGTGTTGATATCCAGTCGTCCGATGACAATCCATCGGCCGGCCCGTAATGATGGGAGTTGATCAAATACAGTGGGACGTCCTTCCGGATCTTTTCGCGTGCAAATTTCACCCGTTGGTTTGTGGTAGATGAGTACTTGCGTATCCAGGCATCTTTTACTGAGATTCAATCGAACGGGTTTTCCTTGCACGAGAATGGTATCGGTTATGACCGCGCGATCGCCAAGTTTTGCCACTTGCCCATTGATTTTCACAGAGCCGGTCTCAATTAAACGCTCCATTTCTCGACGGGAACCAAAGCCTGCATCAGCCAGAATTTTTTGCAATTTAAAGTGACTGGTTGGGAGGGGAAGCGGATTTGACTGACTCAAGTTTCGTCCGTCATTTTTATGAGAGGTCGATCTATCACTGCCTGTGGCGCGTTCATTTTTGCTTTGGCGCTCACTTTTTCGCGCAAACGGAGAAGCGCTGGGTTTTCTATCGCTGCTTCTTCGTTGACCCTCATTTTTTGACGATGAAGTGCTTCTTTTTAAGGATAGCAACGGCTGTGATTTTTTTGCAGCGGATTTTCGAGCAGCGATGGGTTTAGTTTTCATGGGGAATATTTTCTTCTGTTGGCATTGTGATGAGTGTTTCGGGTACGTCGTTTTGTTCGGTGTCACTGAGCGAAGCATCGCCTTCGACGATATCTTGTGTTAATTGTGCTTCTACGTTTTTTTCGATCTCAGTTAAGTCACGAATTTCAGGTAACGTGGGTAACTCTGTCAAACTTTTTAGTCCAAAATGATCGAGGAATTTTTTGGTTGTTCCATAGAGCGCTGGCTTTCCCGGTACTTCGCGATAACCGATGATATGAATCCATTCGTGATCTAACAACGTGCGAATGATTTGTGTGCTTACAGCGACACCGCGAATATCTTCAATTTCGCTACGGGTGATTGGTTGGCGGTAAGCGATTAGCACGAGTGTTTCCAATAAGGCGCGTGAATAACGAGGCGCTTTTTCTTCAAATAATTTAATCATCCACGGCGAAAATTCACTTTTGACTTGCAACTGATAACCGCTCGCCAATTCTTTGAGCTCAAAACTATGATGCGCATAATGTTCGGCCAGCGTGTCCAGTGCTGATTGAATTTCTGCTTTGCTTGGTTGTGCATGCGGATCAAAGAGCGATAACAATTTATCGATCGTTAAGGGTTGTCCGGCCGAGAGTAAAGCGCCTTCTAAAATGTAATGAATTTGAGTGAGTTCAGTCATAATTTATGATTCCTTCATCAGCGGAGAACGGATATAAATCGGCGCGAAAGGCTCAGTTTGGACGAGTTCAATCGCCGATTCTCGAAACAATTCTAAAATAGCAATAAAGGTTACCACTACACCAAGGCGACCTTCTTGCAAATCAAAACAATGGGTGAAGAGCGTAAATTGATCATCATTTTGTAAGCGCGATAAAATAACCGACATGCGCTCGCGAATCGATAATGTTTCTTTTTTAATGTGATGACTCGAGCGCAACTGCGCGCGCTGCATGACGTCATTAAGTGCCAATAATAATTCTCTCAAATCGATGGGTGGCAAAGGACGTTCGAATTCCATTGCGGGTGGTTTGGCAAACGCTTCAAATGTATCTCGGCCCACACGCGGCAGCGTATCTAAATCTTCCGCTGCTTTTTTATAACGCTCATATTCTTGCAGACGTTTGATCAATTCAGCCCGAGGATCGACTTCCTCGCCTTCAGGCGTAATCGTGCGGGGTAATAACATGCGTGATTTGATTTCGGCGAGCATGGCGGCCATGACCAAATATTCGCCCGCTAATTCTAACCGCATTTCCGTCATGATGTTGATGTATTCCATGTACTGCCGCGTGATTTCAGCAATCGGAATATCTAATACATCTAAATTTTGTCGACGAATGAGATACAATAATAAATCGAGAGGCCCTTCAAAAGCCTCTAAAAAAACACGCAAGGCATCCGGCGGAATATATAAATCTTCCGGCAATTGGGAAAAAAGTTCGCCTTTGACAAGAATGGGCGATGGCGCTGCTGTTTCAGTCATAAGGTATCAAAAATAATTGTTAAAAAATCGTTGCCATTATTGTGGAAAAAGGAGGAAAAGTAAAATGGTTGTTGAGTGTTCGCTATCCGTGATGTTGTTCTTATGCCGACCTCGAGTGTTTGTAAAATCGTAAGGGCGCGCGCAGCATGCCCCATATAATAACAGCATGGTGAAGTCATACATGCTTTTCAATCCTTTTCCCAGTCGACAAATTATGTAAAAATGGTGCTTGTGTTTATAAGAAAAGCGAAAGACATGTTAATTGAAAACGATATCTTAACAGCCGTTAAATTATTACAGGCAGGCGAAGTGATCGGTTTGCCGACGGAAACCGTTTATGGTTTAGCGGCCGATGCGAGCAATCCTGAAGCGGTTAAAAAAATTTTTGCACTTAAAAATCGACCGATTGACCATCCGCTTATTGTGCATATTGCGAGCGATCGTTATTTGAAAGACTGGGCGATTTCCATTCCTGAGCGAGCCTATCAACTAACCCAGGTATTTTGGCCGGGACCTTTAACCTTAATTTTAAAGAAAGCGCCGCATGTATCATCGATTATTACAGGCGGGCAAGAGACGATTGGGTTGCGGTGTCCATCGCATCCGGTTGCACAAACAGTATTACAGGCGTTTCAGGGCGGTGTTGCTGCGCCATCGGCCAATCGATTTGGTTATACGAGTTCGACATCAGCTGACCATGTTCGACAGGATTTTGGCGATAAAATCCCCTTGGTTTTAGAAGGGGGTGTCTGTCAAGTCGGGATTGAGTCGACAATTGTTGATTTAACCGCTGAATTGCCAACAATCTTGCGCCCGGGGATGATCACACAAGCACAATTAGAAGCGGTGTTGCAGTGCCCTGTATTGGTTGGATCCAAACGTTCACCCCGCGTGTCAGGATCGCTCGCTTCGCATTATGCCCCTAAAACGCCGACGAAAATAATGGCATGGCAAGATTTATTGGCTTATTGCCAAAAGCTACTATTTAGTGATCGTATTGTGGTGATTGCCAGAAAAAAATCGCCTTTTCACCTATCACAAATTACTTGGAAAGAATTACCCGATAATGCCGAACGTTATGCGCAATTGCTATATCATACTTTACGCGAGAGTGATCAATTGGGTGCGAGTGAAATTCTCATCGAGCAAGTGCCACATGAAGGCGATTGGACGGCAATTTGTGATCGCCTCAAAAGAGCGACGACGAGGCCAAATAGGGGTTGAGGCTTAGAAGCGTTGAGAGAACTGCGTTTGTATTTTATAAGGGCACGCGCAGCGTGCCCCTACACATAGAATTTCAGTTTGATTGCACCACATTATCTCGTAAGGACACGCTGCGCGTGCCCTTATTAAAATATTTATCACGGAGCGATTCATTCCCCTCTTAATTCACACAAAAATATCAGCAGCCCATAGATTTTGCTGAAGATCTAAAAAACTAAAGAGCCTCGTCAATCTTTTTGATATGATCTCAATCAATATTGATCTGGAAGGAATAGAAAAAATCATGCTGTCGACTCAAGCCATACGCGAAAAATTTCTCACTTATTTTCAATCGAAAGGGCATACAATTGTTTCGAGCAGTTCGCTTGTGCCTACAAATGATCCGACCTTGCTATTTACTAATGCGGGCATGGTGCCTTTTAAAGATGTATTTCTTGGACGCGAGCAACGATCTTATCGTCGCGCGACGACTGTGCAAAAATGTATGCGTGCAGGGGGTAAACATAACGATTTGGAGCAAGTGGGTTATACGGCACGGCATCATACGTTTTTTGAAATGCTCGGCAATTTTAGTTTTGGTGATTATTTTAAGCGCGAGGCGATTCAGTTTGCATGGGAATTTTTAACAGGCGTTTTGCAATTGCCAAAAGAGCGTTTATGGATCACGGTTTTCGAAAAAGATGATGAAGCGGCACAAATTTGGCTCGATGAAATGAAAATCGATCCCAAACGTTTTTCCCGCTGTGGTGAAAAAGATAATTTTTGGGCGATGGGTGATACAGGACCTTGCGGACCTTGTTCGGAAATTTTTTACGATCATGGCCCCTCAATTGCCGGTGGCCCGCCGGGGAGTGTGGATGCTGAAGGTGATCGATATGTTGAAATATGGAATTTGGTGTTCATGCAATTTGAACGAGATGGAACAGGGACTTTAACGCCATTGCCGAAACCGTCTGTCGATACGGGGATGGGATTGGAAAGAATTGCGGCGATTATGCAAGGCGTGCACAGCAATTATGAGATCGATATTTTTAAAACTTTAATTCAAGCGATTGTTCAATTGGCCGGTAGTAAAGAAATGCTGAATCATCCTTCTCTCTGTGCGATTGCCGATCACACCCGCGCGAGCGCCTTTTTAATTGTAGACGGCGTGTTGCCGTCGAACGAAGGACGAGGATATGTGTTGCGCCGAATTATTCGTCGCGCGATTCGTCATGGCAATCAATTGGGCTTAACGGAGCCATTTTTTTATCGATTGGTCGAGCCGCTCATCGCGACAATGGGTGAAGCCTATCCTGAATTAATCGCGGCAAAATCGATGATTGAAAAAGCGTTATTGCAGGAAGAACAACAATTTGCAAAAACGTTACAGCAAGGATTACAGCTGATCGATTCATTGATTGTTTCGGCGAAGACGAAAATGATTTCGGGTGAAATTGCGTTTAAATTATATGACACGTATGGTTTCCCGCTAGATCTCACAGAAATGATCGTGAAAGAAAAAGACTTTTCGGTGGATCGTGCAGGATTTGATGCGGCGATGGAAAAGCAACGTTCGCTTTCTCGTCAATCAAGTAAATTCAAGGCAGATTACCAACAAAAATTGAAAACAGAATTGAAATCAACATTCGTTGGCTATGATAAATTGCAAGACAAAGCCATCGTCCTAGCCATGTTGAAAAATAATGCTTCAGTCAACCTCTTACAAGAAGGTGAGTCAGGCCAGGTGATATTGGACAAAACGCCTTTTTATGCCGAATCTGGTGGGCAAGTGGCAGATCGAGGTTTTTTAGCGATCGATAATAATGTTTTTCAAGTCGAAGATGTGCAAAGGGTTGATCAAGCGATTGTACATTATGGGAAAATGATTTGTGGCGAAATCACTGAAAAACAGGAAGTGCTCGCAGAAGTGGATATCGCCCATAGACAATCGGTGAAATTAAATCACTCAGCGGCGCATTTATTGCAAAGTGCATTACGCGCTGTTTTGGGAGAGCATGTCGTGCAAAAAGGATCTTCCGTTGATGCCGACCGCCTGCGTTTTGATTTTCTGCATTTTCAGCCGGTTTCAAAAGAAGAATTACGGCAAGTCGAGCAACTTATCAATCAAAAAATTCGCGCTAATCATCTGATTGAAACAACGGTAACGACTTATGATGAAGCCGTTGCTAAAGGTGCGATGGCTTTATTTAACGAAAAATATGGTGATCGAGTGCGCATGGTGAGCCTGGGCGATTTTTCAACAGAATTATGTGGTGGTACGCATGCGGCTCGTACCGGTGATCTAGGATTATTTAAAATCATTGAAGAAATGGGGATTGCAGCTGGCGTTCGTCGTATTGAGGCTATCACGGGGGCCAAAGCGTTAGATTATATGGAAGCACAAATGGTTATTTTGGATCAATTGGCTCAAAAATTGAAAACGTCTACGGCGAAACTGCCCGAACGATTCGATCAACTGATCGAACAGCATAAAGTGCATGAAGTACTTTTACATGATTATGAACGTCGTTTAGCCGAGCAAAAACAGCAAGCGTTGATTCATTTAGTGGAAAAAGTGGGTGATATGGATGTGTTAATCGCAGAAGTCAAAGAAATCGAGCCGAAGTTGATGCGAGAAATGGTTGAGTCCTTGAGAAGCCATTTTAATCGGAGCGTGATTTTATTGGCCGTTATTCATGAAGGAAGCATTCATCTGACTGCTGGCGTGACAAAAAACTGCGTTGATCGTGTTCAAGCCGGAGAGCTGATTAAACAGGCGTCTGAAGCTTTAGGCGGGAAGGGAGGGGGTCGTCCTGATTTCGCGCAAGGCGGTGGAAAACAGATTGATCAACTGCCGACCGTGTTGGAAATGCTTAAAAACTGGACAAAACATAAAATTTTAGTAAAATAAAATCACTTAATTTTTTGGTGCTTTGTGTGTGGCAGAGAATTTTTCTAAAAAATTAAGAAAAAAGGATTTTGTATATTGTTCAAAAAAGGTGAGGGAATACGTCAGTTCACTTGCGTGATGCAGAAATAGATCTGATTTTTCTTAAGTAGTTATTTTTATTGTTATTTGTTTAGACTTTTTAAAACGTTCTGGGAAATACAGAATATTGTTTTATCCGTTATCGATAAAATTTTAACGAAAAAATGAAATGCGAACGTATCTTATTTTCGCCCATTATTTTTTCGCCTAATTCAGAGATGGATGAAAAGTTTAAAAAATAACCAAGATAAACAATTTGCTTAAGTTTCTCTTAAGTTTTTGCGTCTATATTGAATGGGCTGCCAGTGTTGCAGTGACTGGTTGCACAAAATTTAAAATTTACAAGGAGAAGATCATGCTTATATTAACGAGGAGAATCGGAGAGACATTAATTATTGGTGATGATGTGTTAGTCACCGTTTTAGGTGTCAAAGGTAATCAAGTGCGCGTCGGCATTAATGCGCCTAAGACAACTTCTGTTCATCGCGAAGAAATTTATAAACGTATTCAAGATGAAAAAGAAAAAAATCAAGAAATATCGGAAGAAACCGATCAAGATGATACAGGAAATCAATAGGGTTTCTGCCTTTCGTCACGGTATAGTATAGAAAATAAATTTCAACTATTGTTGTATTTGAATTCTGAAGCGTCATCCCGCGTGCTTCATGCCCGTCAATTGCGGGGCGCAGCCGATCTCTCGTCATTGCGCTCCCCGCAATGACGGCAGAACGTTCTTGAATCATGTCACAATCGCGGCGAATAGTTACATTTATTTCAGATGGTAATCTAACGTTTTTCGAAGCGCTGTTTCAATATCATATTGCGGTTTCCAGCCCAGGCAATTTTCCGCATGCTTGATTGAAGGAACGCGAGAAGGAACATCTTGATAGCCTTTGCCGTAATAAATGTTGGCATCTGTATCGATGAGTTTTGTTTTTTCTGCTAATTTTGCATATTTCGGATAAGTCTTAATGAGCTTCACTAATAACTCCGCCAATTCCCGAATCGATAAATCATTTTTCGGATTACCAATATTGAAAATTTGTCCATTCGCCTTTCCCTCTTGATTATCGATAATTCGCATGAGGGCATCGATCCCATCATCAATGTAGGTAAAGCTTCGACGCTGTCTGCCACCATCGACTAATTGAATATCTTTACCGCGCAAAATATTGCCGATAAATTGCGTTAAGACACGAGAACTGCCTTCTTTTTCGGCAAACACATCATCTTGTTTGGGGCCGATCCAGTTGAATGGTCTGAAATTGGTAAATTGTAATCCTTGGTGATTACCATAAGCATAAATAATTCGATCCATGAGTTGCTTAGAGGTTGAATAAATCCATCGCTCTTTATTGATTGGCCCGACAATGAGCGGGCTTGTTTCTTCATCAAAAACGGCATCAGTCGACATCCCGTACACTTCAGACGTAGAGGGGAATAGGACGCGTTTTTTATATTTGACGACTTGTCTAACAATCGGGAGATTAGCTTCGAAGTCGAGCTCAAACACACGCAGTGGATCGGTTACATAAGTGGAAGGTGTAGCGACGGCAACGAGTGGCAAAACCACATCGCATTTTTTGATATGATATTCGATCCATTCTTTATGGATCGTAATATCACCTTCGGTAAAGTGAAAACGTTCGCGGCCCAATGAGCCCTCTAATTTATTGGCTGCAAGATCCATGCCATAGACGACCCAATCGGTATTGTCTAAAATCATTTCAGTTAGGCGGCTGCCGATAAATCCATTGACGCCTAAAATCAGTATTTTTTTAGTCATAATTTATTGTCCTTCTTGTTGTTGACGAATTTCTCGAATTACAAAGCGCGGTCGTTTTAATGTTTCCAGATAAATTCTACCGATGTATTCACCTAAAATACCAACGCCCATGATGATGAGACCCATGATAAAAAAGGCGATGGCGAATAAAGTAAACAATCCAGCGACTTCAGGGCCTATGACCAATCGACGAATGAGCAAGTAAATGACAAATAATAAGCTTAAAATCGAGACTGAAATCCCAATAAACGTAAACATTTGCAGTGGAACAAGCGAGAAATTCGTGATCAAGTCAAAATTATAGCGAATCAATTTGTAAAAACTGTAACTCGAGGTGCCGGCAGCACGTTCTTCATGTTTGATACCGATTTCAGCGGGATTCGCGGCATAGGTCAACGCTAATGCGGTAATAAATGTCGAGCTTTCTCCGCTGGATACCATGAGATCGACTAAATTACGACGATACGCGCGTAACATCGATCCTTCATCTTCCATTTTAAGGGAGGGAATCATTTTTTTACGTAACCAATTATGCGCATGAGAAACAAATAATCGCCATGGATTGTCTTGTCGATCCATGCGGTGGGTATTTACCACGTCATGACCTTTTTCCATTTCAGCGACGAGGCGAGGAATTTCTTCGGGCGGATTCTGTAAGTCGGCGTCCATCGTGATAATGATTTCACCACGGACATTTTCAAATCCTGCCATGATCGCCATATGTTGACCATAATTGCGATTGAAATGAATAATACGGAATTCGTTTGGTCGACGCTTAACGAAATCATTTAAAATCGCTGTAGAATTATCGGTGCTACCGTCATTCGTTAAAATCACTTCATACGGTTTGCCGAGTTGATCCATCACCGTGGTTAAACGTTGATAGAGAATTTCTAACACTTCCTGTTCGTTATGAACGGGAATGACGATGCTGATATAGGGTAGAGACGTAGTCATGAAAAAACCTCAGTTGTTTGTTTTGAGATAAATGGGAAAATCTTAGTTAAAAAAACATCAGTTCTTTTAAAATAAATGCTTACTTTCTAAATACCTCTTTCATTGTCGCAACGACCCGATCTTGTTGTTGTTCAGTTAGATCTGGGAAAAGCGGCAAACTGACAATGCGGCTTGCAATTGATTCGGTGTGTGGAAAATCGCCGAGCTTGTAGCCAAATTGATTACGGTAAAATGAATACAAATGTACCGCATCGTAGTGCAATCCTGTGCCGATATTATGTTCTTTCATTTTGGCCATGAAGGTATCGCGATCAACGCCAGCCACTTCCGGATTGATGAGCGGCGCAAACAAATGCCACGCATGTTTGCAATCGTAAGACGTTTTTGAAGGCGGCAAGGTGATTTCTTTCCAATCGGCGAGCAAGTGTAAATAACGATTCACCAAAACCGTTCGACGTTCGATAAACCGATCAAGCGAAGCGAGTTGATGAATGCCGATCGCTGCTTGCAGATCGAGCATATTATATTTATAACCAGCCGAGATGACATCGTAATGCTGACTGCCTTCTTTCGAAAAACGGTTAAAGGCATCGCGATCAATGCCATGAAAGCTGTTCACTTTAACGGAGCGTACAACGTGCGAATCATTGGTTGTGACGCAGCCGCCTTCGCCGCTGGTCATATTTTTATTCGGGTGAAAACTAAAGACTTGAATATCGCCGAAGCTGCCCAAAATTTTTCCTTTATAATAGGCGCCAATTGCGTGGGCCGCATCTTCAATCACGCGTAAATTGTATTTTTTAGCCAGTGCATAAATTACGTCCAGATCAGCGGGTAATCCCGTGTAGTGAATCGGCATAATCGCTTTAGTTTTTGGGGTAATCGCCGATTCGATTTTAGTCACGTCAATATTGTATGTGCGAGGATCGATATCGACAAACACGGGTTTCGCGCCTGCTTGAACAATCGTATTGGCTGAAGCAGCAAACGTTAAAGGGGAGGTGATGACTTCATCGCCGGGCTGAAAGTTGAGCGCTTGTAAAGCCAGTTGCAATCCTGCCGTTGCGGAGGTCAGCGGTACGGCATTTTCCGCCTTTAAATAAGTTTTGAGATTTTCCGTAAATTTTTGTACGCGCGGGCCTGTCGTAAGCCAACCGGATTTTAAACAGTCAACTACTTCAGCAATGGTTGCGTCGTCAATTGAAGGGCGAGCAAAAGGTAAAAAAGACTCTGTCATAGTGTTCTTAACTCCGAGTTACAAAATACACCCCTAGTAGGATGACCAAGATGCCAACAATCCGTGTGGCGGATAAATTTTCTCCTAAAAAAAGATAAGCGCCTATTGGCGCTAAAATAAAACCAATGCTGGTTAATGGATAAGCAATAGAAACATCCGTGCGCGATAAAACCAACAACCAGAGAATAACGCTTAATACATAACAAGTAATCCCCGAGATAATGTAAGGGCTGGTTGCGACTTTAATCCCGATTGGAATCAGGCTGGGCAGGGTAAAAGTAAACGTACCGATGTGATTCATGGCTGCTTTAAGTAACAGTTGCGCCAGCGCATTGAGCAACATACAGGCAAACACAATTGAGAAAACGAGGATAGTCATAATTTTTATTGCGCCTCTTTTTTTGCGATCCCAAATAAAGCGCAGATTCTACTTTTTTTAAAAGGGGAAGTCTATTGGGGTGTGCCAAAAAAATCGTTCTATCGGATTCAATCCTCCGATAGAATAGCCGACAATTGAATCAACGAGGACAACGCATGCACAGCAAATTACTTATTTTAGGGTCAGGGCCGGCAGGATACACAGCGGCGATTTATGCCGCGCGGGCGAATTTATCGCCGGTATTAATTACCGGCATGGAGCAAGGCGGGCAATTGACGACAACAACCGAAGTCGATAATTGGCCGGGTGATGCGCAAGGTGTCATGGGGCCTGAGCTCATGAATCGCATGTTGGCACATGCGGAGCGATTTAATGTGCCGATTGTTTTTGATGTGATTCAATCAGCGGATTTATCAAAGCGACCTTTTATTTTGGCAGGTGAAAACGATCAATATACTTGTGATGCGCTTATTGTTGCAACGGGTGCATCGGCGAAATACTTGGGATTGCCATCGGAAGAAAGCTATCGCGGCAAAGGCGTTTCTGCCTGTGCAACGTGCGATGGTTTTTTTTATCGCAATAAACCCGTCGTGGTAGTGGGAGGAGGTAATACGGCGGTCGAAGAAGCGTTATATTTATCGCAAATCGTTTCTCATGTGACGATGATTCATCGGCGTGATCAATTTCGCGCCGAACCGATTTTAATTGATCAAGTGATGCAAAAAGTGGCGGAAGGGAAAGTGGCTATTGAGTGGAATTCCGTGGTCGAAGAAATTTTAGGCGATAATCGAGGGGTTACGGGTATTGCGATTAAAAATGTGCAAACAGGTTTGATTAAATCGATCAACGTGGACGGTGTTTTTATTGCCATTGGTCATGAACCGAATACGAAAATTTTTGAAGGACAATTAGACTTAGCAAGTGGTTATGTTCAAGTCAAAGGAGGCAGAGCAGGATGCGCGACATCGACTTCTATCGAGGGCGTTTTTGCTGCGGGTGACGTCGCCGATCCTATTTATCGGCAGGCGATTACCTCGGCCGCGGCAGGGTGCATGGCGGCGCTGGATGCGAAGCGGTATTTGGAAGCGCAAGGTTAATTTGACAACGAGCTACGCAGATCCTTAACGTGTTGATTATGGGCCTATCATGGTATGTCGATCCAGGCGATATTTGTGGTAAGAAGCCATCCATGGAAATTCATCCAGCTCAGCGTCCTTGCTTCGCGTTTATCGCTGCGTATTCCTCGCGATAAACCCATGCGCGTCGTTCGCCTGGGGAAATGCTTCGCATTTCCTTTACCAGGCTCACCCCCAAATCATCAGATTCATATCATGTGGATACACCAATTTTGGATGATAAGGATAAATACGGACACCATAGGAAAATAAGCCCGTATCTTCTATTTTATATTCCGCCGTATACGTCAAAATACCACTTTCTCGTTTATCTGAAAGTGTCAACGGCATAGTAATAGGTGATGATTTCATTGGATCATCGGTCGTACGAATTAAAATCAGTTCTGCTTTGATTTCACTGGCCTTTAGTTTTCCGGAGAATAAAAGCAAGGTGATTTTTAGTTCGCCACTGGTTTGGATCTTTCCATTTTTAATCCCTTCGACTAAGAGCGTTTTGATTTTAAGGGTATTAAAATGTAATCGAGTGCGTTCTTTCCATCGTACCAGGGCCTTTAAATCGGCAAAATCATTTTGCTGTAACTGGGTTGAATAACGGGCCAAGGGTAAATACAATTCTGACAGATAGTTTTTTACCATGTGGTGTGCGTTAAATTCGCAGCTGACTTCCATGATGGACGCTTTCATTCGCGCTACCCATTCTGATTTTCTCGTATCCTTTTTACTGTCGTAATACAATGGCGCAATTGTGTATTCCAGTTTATTGAGCAAATCATCGCACTCCGCGGCATTGCGTTTTTCTTCGTTGGTTTGCATTTCAACGGTATCAATCGACCAACCGGCTTGAGGACTTGTTTCATCCCACCAGCCATCTCGAATCGAAAAGTTCAGTCCGCCATTCATCGCGACTTTCATGCCGCTCGTGCCACAGGCTTCTTTAGGGTAAATGGGATTATTTAGCCAGATATCAACCCCTTGCACCAATGCTTTGCTTAAAGACATATCATAGTCTTCTAGAAAGATAACGTGACCTTTAAAAGCCGGGTCGCGGGTTATTTCAATGATAGATTTCAAGACGTTTTTACCTAATGTATCGGCCGGGTGTGATTTTCCGGCAATCAATAACACAACCGGCATTTGGGGATTGGTCAGAATTTTTACGGCGCGTTCTCGGTTATTAAAAATTAAATCGTGTCGTTTGTAAGTAGCAAATCTCCTGGCAAAACCAATCAATAATGTTTGATTGGTTAATGTTTCCAATGAAGACTGAATGAGTGATTCTTTTTCACTGCGGCGCCGATATTCTTTAGGAATACGCTCTTTCAAAATATTTAATAGGCGGTCTTTTTGAATTTGGTGGGTGTCCCATAAACTGTAATCGGGGATGAGGCTCATTTTTTTCCAAGTTTCGGGATCGTCTTGTGCATCGAGCCAAGAGCCTCCCAAATAAGTATCGAAAAGAATTCTCATGGGAATACCTAACCAAGTTTCGAGATGTACCCCATTCGTGACCCCTTCAATGGGCACTTCATTTTCCAGTAATCCCGGCCAGATCGGTTGCCACATATGCTGCGCAACACGTTGATGAATTTTTGATACGCCATTGGATTTAGCCGTTAATTTTAACGCTAGAATGGTCATTGAAAAGTTATGCGCATTATCAAAATCGCGTGCGAATTCGAGCAGCTTTTCAATGGGGACGCCCAACAATTGTGCCGATTTAGAGAAATACTCTTTAATTAAAGTTTCATCAAACACTTCATTTCCTGCCGGAACAGGCGTGTGTGTCGTAAAGACGGATGAAGCGCGCACCATTTCGATGGCCTCTGAATGTGAAAAGCCTTGATTAGCTAACATTTTAATGCGTTCTAACAATAAAAAAGCAGAATGACCTTCATTGAGATGGTAGACGCTCGGTGTGATCGCTAGCTTATCGGCAATTAATCGAACACCTGCGACGCCTAACACAATTTCTTGTAATAAACGTTGTGTTTTAGAATTGCAATATAATCGATTCGTGATTTGCCGATCATCAGGGTTGTTTTCAGGGACGTCCGTATCGAGTAAATAGAGCGGGACTTTCCCCACTTTGAGTTTCCATATGCCGACGAAAATCGTTCTGTTTTGAACTTCAACGCCAATCAATAGAGGTTTGCCCGAATCATCGCTAAGTTGTTTTAAAGGTAATACTTTAGGGTCGATTGTGGCATGTTCGATGAGTTGCTCACCTTGATGGTCGACGCGTTGTGTCAGGTAACCTTGCTTGTAATATAAACCAATCGCAATTAAGGGCAAATCCACATCAGATACAGATTTTAAATAATCACCCGCCAAAATACCGAGGCCACCTGCGTAGATTGGTAAACTTTCATCTAAACCATATTCCAAACAAAAATAGGCGATGGGTTGATCGGCGTGAATGACCTCTAAATCCAATTTGCTTTTACGATTAAGATATTGATCGAAAGCAATGAGTAAATGATTATATTTTTCCATATACCCGGGATCATTCATTTTTTGGGATAACAACGTGGACGATACGTTATTCAAAAATTCAATCGGATTGCGTTTTACTTTTTCCCATAAAACCGGATCCATCCCTTGAAATAATAATTTCACTTCGTGATGCCATGCCCACCACAAGTTGTAAGCGAGATCTCGTAATTGTGAAAGTTGTGCGGGCAATTGACACTCATGTTGAAAAGATCGAAAGCGCGGAGTAGTGGATTCAACCGTATGATAACTAGCCATATACTCATTTTGTATATCTTCATAGTAAATGTCATTGAACTCGATGGCTTGGTCATAAGCATCGAGATAATCCTGATAAAACAATTTCCAGTCGGCTAATTGCGCTATTTTAGCGACTTGTTCACGGATCGATTGTTTTTGCGCATCGGTTTGTTGGACGGTTTTATAAAGACAATCGCTCAGGCTGGTGACAATTTCTTCCTGTGTCCCATAATGTAACACTTGGACGGCTTCCTGATTCGGTAATTGTAAACTACTGACCCAAGATCCAAAGCCAGCCAAATTAGTAGTAATCGTCGGTGTTTGATAGGCAATACTTTCAAGCGGTGTGTAACCCCAAGGTTCATAGTAAGAAGGGAAGATGCTGAGGTCACAAGCGGCTAATATTTTCTCATAATCGATATTGAAAACACCGTCATGGCCATGTAAATAGCTATCGGAATAAATCACGGAAATTTTTCGACTCGGTTGATTGAAATTTAATTCGCGACACGTTTGAATGATCGGATCTCTATTCGGGTCATTTAGTCGGTGTGTTGCAATACCGAGGGCGCTTTGCTGATTGGGGTCGTAAGACGCATGGCCTTGTGGTAATAAACTGTCTTGTTCAGTGCGGTTATTTGCTGCAATACAAAATAACACAATGATGGGCGGCGCTTCAGCGGACAGTTCTTTTTCAAGTTTATCTAAGCTATACAATAGTACGTCAAAACCCTTGTTATGAAATTCATAACGTCCGGAAGTAATCCAGAATAAAGCATTCGCCGGGACGTCATGACGTAAGGTTTGACTTGCCACATGATGTAATTTTTCTCGAATAGCAGGAAGATCATAAGTTGTCAGGACTTGTTGAATATGCTCCACATCTAGTCCATTCGGTACGATTTTATCCGGATATTTTCCGAGCATGATATAGGCTTCATCGGCGGTGAGTGCGCTGACTGTTGTAAAGCAATCGGCTTCTCTAGCAGCAGCACGCTCGACAGAATGTTTAGCGAAAACACCATATTTTCTTGCTTCGGTTTCAGGATCAAAAGTGGCTGGTAAATTATAAATATCTCGGCGATCACTGGCTAACGCGCGGCCTAATACTGTGGCGTGGGTAGTAAATACTGTTGAAATGTTATGCGAATCATGTTCTGAAAATAAAATACCAGCGCCACATAACCATTCATGAAATTGAGCAATGATATTCGCATTTTTGTAATGCTCATTTGAGGCGATGGCTTTAATGGCATCTGCGACGGTAGTCGAAAATAAAATGGGTTCGATGTATTCGTAATTGCCGGCGAGAGAATCCACATTAAAATGTGACCACATCGAATAAAGTATGTCGGCAATATTATAACGATTTTGATAATCGAGTAGAATGACTTGAGGTTTGCCTTCTTCCGCATCCCAATAACCCATGCGAAATCGCAAATGATGGTCTTCGAGAATTTTGGCGATTGGGGCTAAGTGATCAGGAATTGTTTCAACAAAATTTTGATTTTCAGGAAGCCAGGGGCCAACCATAATATAGCGATCGCCAAAAGAGGCGAGTGCTTGTTTGATTTTTGTACGCAAGACGGTATTGATGCCGCCGACTTTATTGCATACTTCCCAGCTTGTTTCGAATAACCAAGTATTTTCTGACATAGTTCGTTAGGCTCCTTTCTTTTTTTTCTGTTTCATTTTCTGCTGATTTAATTGTAAAACAAAATCAGTTAATATATTTTTGTAATTGACATAGGCGTCATAGGGGTTGTGGTAAGGATTGAAATATTTATGTACGTCACCATCATTCGCATATTTTGTGCACATATAATAAAAATGATCGGATGTTTGTAATAATCGCCAAGTATGTAATAAGTCTTTATCGCCGGATGCTTTGACTTTTCCTTCTAAAAGGTAGACCGATTGCAAGGCATCTTCTTGAAGCGGGTTTCCTCGCCAGGCTGAAAGATCTCGTTCTTCGTCCGCCCATGAAACAAAATGCGGTGTATCCAATGTCGCAACCGCTTTAAATTTTTTGCTGACTTCACAAGGCAGGAGGAATTCAAAATCGGCATGCTGGAAAATTTTTTCTGGTAATTGTTCTAAAAATGCAAAAATACCGGTTTCTTTCCATTGATGTTCGCCGAACGTTTCATAATCCATAAACAGATTGATCACCTCCGCTTGTCCGGCCAATTGATGAACCCAATAGGCGTATTTTTCAGCCAGCAAAGGATACTCGACCCAAGATTGATTAGAAAAACGAAACGCTACATCATCGGATAGTCGATAATTTTTTAACAGCTGTTGTAATTTTTTACACCCGACAGGGCGATAAACAAAATTGGGACTACGCCAGCCGAGCACTTTATCGGCGCCTTCGGTAAGTAAGGTTTTATAACCCATCCCTTCGACAAATTGGGCGAGTTCATTATTATAAATTAATTCGGTATTACGAAAAGTGGTGGCTTTGTAGCCAAACTCTTTTCGAATCAATTTATGGTGTAGTTCAACTTGTTCGGTAAATTCTTCTTTGGAAAAAAGATACGACAGCGAGTGGTAATAAGTTTCATCTAAAAACTCGACTTCGCCGGTATCTGCCAATGCTTT
>C687J13896_1000691_pt1 | contig 21890 bp, 25 predicted proteins | sample RifGroE2_FD_13896 | JGI IMG/M metagenome (IMG submission 13896)
TGTTACCGAAGAAATTTGGAAAAACTTTGGTTCAAAAAAAATGTTGATCGTCGAAGATTGGCCAATGATGGTTGTCGAGAAACAAGATAATACCGAGTTTGAGCGTCTAAAAGAAATCATTGAAAAAATTCGCAACTGGCGGGCTGAGAATAAAGTCGAACCAAAAGAAAAAATTAATTTGACTTTGATTGTCGGTGAATATTTCGAGATTTTTAAAGATGAGATCAATTTGGAAATCATCAGGGCTTTAGCTCGCGTGGAAAATCTGGTAGTTGAAGAATCGGTTGAAGGTAATTTTACATATCAGTTCAAGATTGATCGTCAAATCGATACCGACAAAGAACGTGAACGTCTAACAAGCGAACTCGAGGAAACTCAAAAATATCTCGAGAGCCTCGACACCAAACTCGCCAATCAAGAATTCACTTCCAAAGCTCCGGCCAATGTGGTCGAGGGCATGAAACAAAAACAGGCCGAGGCCAGCAAAAAGGCCGAAGCTTTGAAACAACAAATGGAAAATTTATGAGTAAAACAAACATTGATCCAAAAGCCGTAGACGAACTTTTATCGCGCGGCGTCGAAGAAGTAATTGTCGACAAACATTTGCGAGAGCGGTTGCTTTCCGGCGAGGTTTTACGAATTAAATTAGGAATCGATCCAACCTCACCGCACCTGCATTTGGGGCATACCGTGCCTTTGCGAAAAATGCGTCAATTTCAAGATTTGGGACACCAAGCGGTTTTAATTATTGGTGACGCCACAGCCGAAATCGGCGATCCGACCGGTCGGACTGAAGCTCGACAAAGACTGTCTCGCGAAAAGATCGATGAGAATAAAAAAACCTATCTTGAACAAGCGGCAAAAATTTTAGATATTGAAAAACTTGAAGTTCGTCATAATGGCGAATGGTTTTTTCCAATGAGCGCCGCTGAGATGCTTTCTTTGACTTCATTGGTTTCTTTGCAACAAGTCTTGCAAAGAGAAGATTTTCGAAAACGAGTTGACGATCCCGAGCACCCTCTCTCGACATTGGAAATTCTTTATCCGGTTATGCAGGGTTATGATTCGGTTATGGTAAAGTCCGATGTTGAACTTGGTGGTGTTGATCAAAAACTCAATGTTCTTTTTGGTCGTCGCATGCAACGTCATTTTGATTTGTCGGAACAAGATGTTTTGTTGGTGCCTTTGTTAATTGGTACGGACGGAGAGAGAAAGATGTCAAAAAGTTTTGATAACGCTATTTTTTTAGAGAGTGAACCGGATGAAAAGTTTGGAAAGGTTATGTCGATTCCCGACAATTTGATTGTTAATTATTTTACCCTTTTAACTTCGTTTTCTTCAGAAGAAATCGAAGCAGTTAGAAAAGAAAACGAAAATCCTCGAGNTNNNAANGCNNANNTAGCNTTTGAGATTNNTAANATNTNTCATTCNGAANNNGNGGCTCAAAATNGCTCGCGAAAATTTCGATAAACAATTTCGCGACAAAGAAATTCCTGATGAAATGCCTGAGCTGAAAATTNGCGCGCCGATTAATATTATTGATCTTTTGGTTCANTCCCAACTNGCACCTTCCAAAGGCGAAGCTCGTCGTCTGATCGANGGCGGCGGTGTTAAAGTCGCCGGNCAAGNCGTCGAAAATTACGAATTCTTAGTTGAACCAACCGTCGAAGGCGTCGTCATNCAAAAAGGCAAACGCGGTTTTGTTCGAGTNTTTTAATCGTTTCAGTCTCTCTAAGCCCCTTCCGCCCATTAACCACCCTCTCACCTATGTCTGTCTACTACGACACCAAACAACAAATTATCAAAGAATTAAAAACCGCTCTGGGCAAAGGCTATTCGCCAACCGCGGCCGAGGTTGAAAGTCCACCGGATTTGGCCATGGGCGATTTTGCTTTTCCTTGTTTTACTTTGGCCAAGGGTTTGAAAAAAAATCCAGCTGAGATTGCCGTCGAGTTGGCCGCGAAGATTGAACCCAAAGGCGTAATTAAAAAAGTCAAAGCCACCGGTTCTTATGTTAATTTCTTTTTGAACACCGAAATTTTTGGTCAAGAAATTTTGAATAATATTAAAAATCTCGGAACTGGTTATGGCAAGGCCGCCGAAGAAAACCATCGCCGGATCATGGTGGAATACGCCAATTTAAATACTCATAAAGAAGTTCACATTGGTCATTTAAGAAATCTTTTTGTCGGTCAGACCACCATCAATTTGTTGCGAGCCGTTGGTTACGAAGTTATTCCGGTTTCTTATACCAACGATCTTGGTACTCATGTGGCCAAATGTGTCTGGGGTTTGAAAAAGTTTTATGGCGATTACGAATTGAATGAAGAAAACGCCACAACTTTTTTAGGCAAGGTTTACACCGAGGCCACCCAAGCCGAAGAAAACGATCCCAAAGTTAAAGAGGAAATTTCTCAAGTCTTCCACGAACTGGAATCCGGAAAAGGCGAATCTGTGGTTTTGTGGAAAAAAACTCGCAAGTGGTCGGTAAACGATCTTAAAAGTGTTTTTAAGGAATTGGGTTTGCCGATCAGTGTTTGGTATTTTGAGTCTGAGATGATTAAACCGGCCAGAAAAGCCATTAAAGAATTGGAAAAGAAAGGTTTGGCCGTAAAAAGCCAAGGCGCGACGATTATTGATTTGTCCGAAGAAAAACTCGGAGCCTATTTATTGGTTAAATCCGACGGCATGCTCTTGTACGCGGCCAAAGATATTCCTCTGGCTTTTCGAAAAGAGGAAGAATATCATCCGGAAAAAAGCATTTATGTTGTTGATACTCGGCAGTCGTTGGCTATGCAACAGCTGTTCGCAACTTTGCGTCGCATGGATTTTAAAAAAGAGCTGATTCATTTGTCTTACGACTTCGTCACACTCAAAGAAGGCGCCATGTCTTCCCGTAAAGGCAATATTATTCGCTACGAAACTCTGCGCGATACTTTAATTGATTTGGCCAAAACCGAAACTCAAAAACGCCATCCGGAATGGAAAGAAAANTTTTTGCAAAAAACCGCTCGGACGATTGCTTTTGCGGCTTTGCGTTTTGGTATGTTGCGACAAGACCCTGACAAAAAAATAGTTTTTGATATTAACGAAGTTTTATCTTTTGATGGTTATACCGGCCCTTACTTGCTTTACACCTACGCCAGAATTCAATCTATTTTGCGAAAAGCCGGTGGTTTGAAATCAGAAATAAAAAGTAAACATTTGGTTACACCAATCGAGCACCAATTACTTTTTAAATTAGCCGGTTATCCGGAAGTCATTGCCTCTACAGCCCATGACTTTAAATTGGATCGTTTGGCCGAGTATTTATTTGATTTAGCCAAACTTTTTGCCACTTTTTATCACGAGGTTCCGGTTTTGCAAGACGAAAATAAAGAAGTCGTGGCCGCTCGTTTGGCTTTATGTGAAGCTGTTGGTCAGGTCATCAAAAATGGCCTGTGGATGATGGGGATTGAAACAATCGAGGAAATGTGATGAATTAATTAAAGAGAATTAAATGATTACGAACGGCGAGTCTTTACATAAATACACGAATTTGAACGGAAAAATTCGTTGATTCATGAATTCGCGTCACAATTCGTAATTCGTAACAAACAACTTATGTTTAATAAAGACCAGGAGGCTGGAAAAAATGGCGGTACGATTATTGCTCAGGGGGTAAAAGTCGAAGGTGATTTTGTTAGTGACGGTAACGTGGTTATCGAGGGTGAAGTCAGTGGTTCGGTTAAAACCAGCGGTTTTTTAGAAGTCGGTGAGGCTGCTAAAATCAAGGCCAGTGTTTCGGCCGGCGAGGCTTTGGTGGCTGGCGAGGTTTTGGGTAATTTAACGGTTTCCGGAAAATTGGATTTGCTAGAAACCTCGCGGGTTGAAGGTGATATTGAAGCCTCGATTTTGTCGGTGGCTCCGGGTGCCAAAATTAACGGTCAGATAACCATGAACGGCAAGCGTTCGGTAGAACCCGCGGTTTAATTGTTCGTATTTTTCCGTTCGTGTTACATTATGTATCTTTACGTTTACGACGCCTTTGTTCAAGATCGTCGCTATGAAAAAGAATTACAGAAGGTTGAAAACCGCCTGACCGATCTTGGTATTGCTGGAAAAATCGTCCGCTTAGGTTTGTTTCGTCGAGCCGATGAATTTATCCGCGACGAGGTACGTCGCGGGGGAATTACCACGGTTGTGGCGGTTGGTAACGATGCCACAGTTCGTCAGATAATTGATGTGGTGGCTGATACAAAAATCGTTTTGGGTATAATTCCTCTGGGTCCGGAAAATCGTATTGCCAATCTTTTAGGATTGCCCGAGGGTGAAGCTGCCTGCGACATCTTGTCAGCTCGAATTGTCGAGGCTATTGATGCCGGGGTCGTTAACAATAAACGTTTTGTTTGTGGGGTTTCCATTCCGGCCGCCAAAAGTGAAATTACCTGCGAAGGGAATTATCGAGTTACACCGCAAGGTCGTGGCACCATCGAAGTTAGAAATTTATTTGCGCCAGACGAAAAAGAAAAAGGTCCAATTTCCAATCCTTTAGACGGTCGTCTAGAAGCGGTTATTCAAATTGCTACTGCCGGCGGCGGCTTCTCTTTTTGGAAATCAGTCCGTGGCGAATCGATTATACCTCTTAGATCTTTGGAGGTTCGAACCCAAGAACCGGTTACCGCCCTAATGGACGGTGTTCCGGTCGAAGGAACCAGATTTGATTTTTCGGTCGAAGAAAAAATCTTAAAGGTGATCACTGGAAAAAGTCGAGTTTTTTAAAAAGATAAAATACGTTTCGGTGTGTTTTTTTTGTTTATAAAAAAAGACCCGAGGCCAGCGTGGTGTCTAGGATCTTGAAGCTAGGGTAGCTGTTTGAACAGAAAAGAAATACTACCGAAGAATTGGCAGAGTTTCATCCAAAAGAACCAGGGTCCGTTTGACCAGCGACCAAACCAGTGGAAAAAGTGGAGGTAGATGTCGAGAGCGCCGAAATCTGGTATCCAGTGTGGTGTTTTGATTTCGAAATCAAGGGTTGGGACAGTGATTCGGTTGCCGTCCTTTTCTCGAAGCATAAAGACGTCGTGGTCTTTGTCGTCTTGATGGTATACTCCTACTTTTTCTCCTGAGCGAGGCGCTGGACAGAAGCTAGCCTCGGCCTCGCACCAAACCTCGGGTTTCCCAGGGATATAAGATGTTCTGACCAGGGCGTTGAAAAACCCTTGTTGTGTACCAGGAAGATGGATTTTCACGGTTTGGTTTCCTTGGGGGAAGGGGAAGGATTAGACTTTAGCATGAGGCTTTTTTGTTTTCAAGGTGTTTTTAATAAAAAAGTGATCAATTTTGTGTGGTCACGAGGTTTGAGTGGAGCAGTTGTTATAGAAGAGTGATTCGGTTCGTCTAGTTTCTGTCCGAGTGTAAGCAGAAGTGGTGATTAGAGTCTTAAATTAAAAAATATCGCATAAAATGCGATATTTTTGGTGCGGACGGAGGGACTCGAACCCTCAAGCCCTTGCGAGCACCAGCCCCTCAAGCTGGCGCGTATACCAATTCCGCCACGTCCGCTTATTGGCAGGGATACTATAACTGAACTTCTTTAAATTAGCAAGGATTCTCAGTTGCCAAAAAATCGGAAAAAAGCTAGAATATTCTCGCCTTAATTTGGACGTTTAGCTCAGTTGGTTAGAGCGTCTCGTTTACACCGAGAAGGTCACTGGTTCGAATCCAGTAACGTCCACCAGAAAAAAACCGGTCAACCGGTATTTTTTGTTTATTCGAGGTTTTTTTGGTATAATGGAAATTAAGAAAAAAAATAGANCTATGCCNGTTATTTATAGAATTCTTTTNGGTTTTNTAATCATCGCNGTNGGCGCTCATATGATTTGGAAAACCGGCGCGTATCAAACCTGGACCGGGCCAATTCAGTTTGCCGAAGAAAAAATTGGTACCGGCGGCACCAGTAGTTTTTTAAAAATCCTCGGTATGCTGGTTTGTTTTATCGGTATGGCCGTGGCTACTGATTTAATTTCCGATATTTTAAATTCTTTTGCCGGTTTATTTATTCGTGGCTAATCAAAATTTTTGGAAATTAGAAAATTCAAAATTTTCCTCCTTTTATGCCTTTCCCAACCGGTCGGGCTTTGCTCGATCCAGTTAAAATTTTACAAAACGCTGGTTTAACCGAGGGTCAGGTCTACGCGGATTTTGGTTGTGGTACCTTGGGATATTTTGTTCTTCCGGCCACAGATTTGGTTGGTTTAGGTGGTAAGGTCTACGCCTTGGATATTTTGGGTCTTCTCCAAATCGTGTGGGTAACTTTTTGGAGAAAACGGTTAGTTAGTTATTTTTTTAAATTTCTTTTAACATACAGGTCAGTACTTTCAGTCTGAGATATTCTTCGTCTCTCAGTCCGTATGCTCGACGTTGGAAAACCCTGATCTTGTTGTTCAGTCCTTCCACGAATCCCAGCGACACCTTGTTTTCAGGTTTAGAGTAAGCAGCAATACCGTCCCAGTGTCGTTCAATTAACTTTGTGAATTTCTCATACGGTTCAAGTTTCTGCCACCTCAACGAACTCTTCCAATTATCAAAGAATTTTCTAGCCCAGCCTTCGGTCTGATAGTTCCATAACTGTCCGAATGATTCTTTCAGAAGATAGGCCGTATTTAATCTTTTGTTAATTGCGAGCAGGGTTTTAAGTGAAGCTTTGCCATCCAGCGAAAGATTTTCTCGATTGGAAAGCAGGATATATTTTTGTCCTTTAATATATTTTCTGTCTGTGTCAGCCAGTCTGGCATATTCCTGCTTTCGTACCTGATCCAGAGCTTCACCCAGGTGTTTCATGACGTGAAATTTGTCGTAAAGAATAGCTGTTTGCGGAGCATTCTTCTTGGCAGATTTCTCAAAAGCTTTCCACATGTCCATAACAGCTAATCTAATGTTTTTACTAGCTTTTTCTCCGATAAACTTGTAGAATTCATCCATGCTTGTTTCTGTTCTGTCTTGACCTCCAAACCAGATAGGTCGATGCTTTTCCAGGTCGCTAACCACTATTCTATATTCGCGTCCTCGCCTGACTGAAATTTCATCGACACCAATAACTTTAGGACGAGCTTTGCCGGCTCGACGAAGTTGCTCTTGCATATACTGTTTTTCCAAATCCTTGACTGTCTTCCAATCCAAACGTAATTCCTTAGCTACATCTTTAATAGACGAAGCTCGACATCTTCGACCTACATGGAAAGCCAGACGTTTTGTGTAGAAGGGATTATCAGACAACCAATCCAACTTTTCAGTTTTAACCTTTCCGCATTTCATACAGTCAACTCGTCGTACTTCCACCGACAGATAAATTCTGACGTCACCGCAAGACAGATCTCTGACCAACCTTTCTTTTCGGTCGTAGAAACTCTTAGAAACTGTTCCACAACAACCGCACGCAGTTTTTTTTCGAGCCTGGTCAATTGTATAATTCTGGCTTTGTTATCCCCAAATTTTCCTTTAAGGTTGGCTAAGGGACGAAATCCGGAGAAACGATATGCGTCCAAAAGCTTTTTGATTTTTTTCATGTTATAATCATATCAGATTTTCGTCATTCCGAAAGTGCGGATAACACCTATAAATACAGGCGTAGAATCATTTTAAGGTGACTAATTTACCCACACGTTTGGGAGAAGACCCAGTTAATTTTCTTTTTTTATTCTCCCATAAATTCATTTAAAGATCAAAACCGGAAAAACCAACACACACTCCTTCCCTCCTCCCTTGACTCCCTCAAAAAAATCCGCCAAACTAACCCCACGGAGGTTACTCATGGAAAACGATCGCGGACTCTTCGTTCTGCTCTTCGCAAGCCTCACACCGTTCTTCTTTCTCGTCGTTCTTTTCCTTCCGCTCGGCTTCGCCTTCGGGCAATAATCGGAGTTAATCATGCCTGACGATGCCGACCCCACCACCGCCTTCCTCCGTGCCACCGACGAATCCCGTGCCCTGCGCCGGCGACTCATGACGCAATCGGACGAACCCGGCTTCTTCGTCAACTTCGGCCTCATAGCCTTCGGTTTCATCATCCTCATCTCCGCCCTGGCCGCCATCGGCCACTTCACCCAGGTCACTCCATGATCTCCGTCTTCCACCTTCTGCTTTGACAGAGGGTTTTTTGTTTTAATTTGTAGGATTGAATTTATTTCCTAAAAAAACCACCCCGCCCTACAAACAACCTCCTACAAGCTAAAACAAAAAATCCGCGCGCTACAAAGCGACGCGGACGAAGAAAAAAAACGAAAAAGAACATCGGTCCCTACAAACTTCCGGGACGCGCCATCTCGACTCGAGCTCGATCGTTCAGTTTTTCTACTTTGAGGGCAGATACCGGATCGTCCTCGATCTCGGGCAGGCCGTGCGAGCGCAGGATCTCGTTGGTTTGTCCCCAATGAAACTGACCGAAACCAGGAAGCTGTTCAAAACCGCGACGCTTCAACTGCCGAACATCACCGACACATTGACAATGTAGTCTTTCTCGCCAAACGCGCAATATTGTCAAATCGGTGGTCAAAACCTCGACAGACAAAGCGTCGACGAGCTGGCCAAAAGTCTCGAGGCCGAGGCTATGGAGAAAAGACAGAACAGCCTGATCAGAAATGAAATCAACGAAAGAGAACGAGGAGATCGAGAGGGTAGATTGGGGAGGCATGAAACAACTCCGACGAGAATGAAGGAGGATTGCTGGCGGGGCCGAACAAAATGATAACTTGTTTAATTTTTTAGGTCAATAAAAAAACCGGCCACGCCGGTCTTGGATTAATTTTAAAACCAACAAACCCGATCCTCGCGCAAGCGTTTTCGATAAACTTTGAACTCTGGACAATACTCGGCCACCAATTGCCAAAAAACTCGAGAATGATTTTTGTGCGGGATGTGGGCTAGTTCGTGAACAATCACGTAATCGACCAACTCGAGAGGTTGAAGAATTAACTTCCAACCAAAATTCAAATGATTCTTCCGACTGCACGAGCCCCATCTTTTTTGAGCGCTGTTGATTTTTACGGCCGCGAATTTTAAGCCCATTTTTTCGGCAAAAATTTCCGCTCGAGCGGAAATTATTTTTCGGGCTTCTTGTTTGTACCAGACTTCGAGTTTGTTTTTGGCCTTGGGTAAAAACTTTTCCGGAAAAATCAGCTCGTCGGTCAATTCAATTTTTTTGGCTCGGGTAATTTTTAGAGGATAACTTTTCCCCAAAAAGAAAAACCCCTCGCCGTCAACAAAACTTTTTTCTTGCGCCCGAGGTCGATTCTTCGCGGCCGCGATTTTTTTCTGAATCCAATCAGCTTTTTCTTGAACCAACTTCTCGATATAACTCTGCGGCACCCGCTCAGGCACTCGCACAATCAAAACCGCCTCGGGAGTAATCTCGAGGCAGATACTGCGACGATTGGAGCGAATTATTTTCATGGTGTTACAAACCTAAACTTCTTCCCATTTTACTCCCTCTCTCCCAAAATGCCCACGCCGAGCTGTTTCATAAAAAACTGGTTTTTGTAAATCTAATCTGGCAATAATTCCCCGCGGAGTAAAATCAAACCCGGACAAATATTTTGATAAATCTTTTCCGTTCTCGTCCACCGCCGAAACCATAAGCGGCTCGGCCCGACCGATAGCGTAGGCGAGTGAGACCAGAACACGGTGAGCCAAACCTTTGGTCACCAAATACTTAGCCGCGTGACGAGCGGCATAAGCCGCCGAACGATCGACTTTGGTGGCATCTTTTCCGGAAAAAGCCCCACCACCGTGTGGAAAAACCCCACCGTAAGTATCGACCATAATTTTGCGACCAGTAAGTCCGGTATCAGCCTGAAATCCACCAAGCACAAAACGCCCGGATGGATTCACTAAAATCTCGGCGTGTTCAAGCGAAACTTTTCGCTCAATAAAAACCGGTTGAATAATTTTCTCTTGAACAACTTTTTTAATTTCTTCTTGAGAAACTTGATCGGAGTGTTGGCAACTGACGAGAACCGAAGTTATCTTCCCTTCACTAAAAACTACCTGAGCCTTTGCGTCCGGCCGGAGCCACTCAATCTCACCACTCTCCCGAGCCTCGGTCAAACGATCGGTAAGGCCACGAGACAAAACTTGCGCCAACGGCAAAAACTCCGGCGTCTCGTCTGTCGCGTAACCATACATAATCCCCTGGTCCCCGGCCCCGCCCGTGTCGACACCCATAGCAATGTCCGGCGACTGCTCGACAACATTAACCGTGATCTCGAGCAAATCAGAATATCCGGCTCGTCGATAAACCTCGGCCGCAATAGCCGCGTAATCAACTTGCGCCCGAGTAGTCACCTCGCCGCCAATGACAAGTTTTCCGTGTCCGCCAAAAGACTCCACGGCTACTCGACTTGTGGGATCTTGACGTAAGCATTCGTCGAGGATGGCGTCAGAAATCTGATCACAAATTTTATCCGGGTGCCCGGCAGTTACGGATTCGATAGTGTGGGTGGTGAGGGTGAACATATTGTAGGGGCTTGAGAGGTTGGAGAGGCTGGAAAGGCTTGAGAGGCTTGAGAGGCTTTGGTTCGGTTGTTTTAAAAAAACCTCTCAAGCCTTTCCGGACTTTCTCGCCTCTCTAGCCAAAATTAATTAAAAAAACACTCTTCCCAAACGGAAAGAGTAATTAACATTTTATCTTTCCCGTGAAGGGTGGAAATTAGCACCCTTCGACTTGCTCGGGGTTGCTGGCGGTTCACAGGGTCCATTCCCTCACCGCGCTCTTGATAATCTTAAGTTGTGAGGAAAGTGTATCATAAAAATAATTTTGACGGCAAGTGGATAAATCAACAAAAATGATTCTTCCTCCCTCATACACCTCGTATGGGGGAGGATAACCCACCTTCGCCGAGCTTCGGTGGGTCCCCCGTAGCCCGAGCGAAGGGGAGAGAGGGAGAGGACTGGACAAAAACCCGCCTTTCTGATATAAAAAGCTGTCGCAAAATCAACCCAAGCGACGAGGAGGAAAGACGATGAAATTCAAAACCCGCACCGGTTTCGTCACCGTGTTCGTCGGAAGCAAGTCGACCAGGGTCAGCATCCGCGATCCGCGTTTGGACGAAAACGGTTTCAGGGGCCGGCTGATCAACATCGAAGGATCAACCGCTTGCCTTCACATCTTCGACAGCTCTGGGAACATCAACTGCGCAGCTGCGAAGATCGGTCAGATCACGCATGGCACGAAGCCGCCGACTGATACCAAGCCGCGAATGCTGGTGTTCAAGAAGTTGAGTGCGAGGTTCCCAGACGGCAAGGTTGTGGTCATCGATCCCAACCACCCGCTCATCTTCGACCTTCTGCAGTTCACCGAGACCATCGAAGCCGCGGCCATCACCCTCCGCGCCGCCGTCAACGATGAGACGGCCAGCTGGTTCGGTCGAGTCTTTGTCATGCCGTTCGAACCGCCGGCCGAGACAGACACACCCGCCCCATCCGTGCCCGAACCGCCACCGTCTGAAGGTAGCGATCGAGACGAGTTCCTGAACAGACGGCTCGACACGCTCTACCTGTCTGCCCGCGCGGCCAACTGCCTGCAAAACGCCGGCATCGAAACGGTCGGCCAGCTCATCGAGAAAACCGAATGCGAGTTGCTCAAGTCCAAGAAATTCGGCCGCAAGTCGCTCAGCGAGATCAAGGAGGAACTCACCAAACTCGGTCTCTCACTGAAGCCAAGTCCCTCCGAACCCCTGATCTCCGGTCTCACCACCGACCAGATCAGGGCCCTGTACAAACGCGTCGACACACTCGAACTGTCCGCTCGCGCGGCCAACTGCCTGCATAACGCCGGCATCGAGTATATCTACCAGCTCGTCGAACGAACCGAGACCGAACTGTCCAAGACCAAGGGCCTCGGCAAGAAGTCACTCCGCGAGATCAAGGAGATCCTCGAAGAGCTCGGCCTTCAGCTCGGGATGAAACTCCCCAACCCTCTCCCCCCTGAACCTGAGCAGACCTAGTCGGCCAGCGTTCCTTCTGTCCTCGACTCTCACGAAAGTGGGGGTCGTTTTTTTTGGCCCTCTCCTTACCCTCCACCATAAACAAAATCTAAAGAGTTTATGAGGGAGGGAGAACTAACCGCATAACAAAATGGGGGAGGATTGTTGTGGGGGGGCGCGAATTTTATACCAGGAAACGAGCAGGAACTCAAGGCCAAAACCTTGACTCACCAAACAAAAAATGTTAAAAATCTGACGTTGTTCCTTCACCCTACGACTTCGGGAGTTCTCATGAAAATCTTCGCCCGCCCCCTCAAACTCACCCTCGACGGAATCGTTGAGTACGCCATCGACTGCCACGATCCGCGTCTACTGGAATACATCGACGACCCTCGCATCTTCATGTCCGGCGAAGGAATCGTACTGGTCATCGACAAGCAATTCATAGAATCGGCTGGTTCGACCATCAAGAAAATGCAGGCCACCCCAAAAAAACCAGAAAAACCGTGGATCATCACTGTAGACGATGTAGAAATCGTCGGCGAAGGTCTGGAGACACATCGCCTCAACAGTCTCCTCCACGACCTCTCCCGTCTCCTCGACACCACCGAAGAAATCCGTGCTGACCGACTTGTTCTCCACCTCCCCAACGAAGACCTCTTCGCCGCCTGGCTCGGACGGATGTACTTCCGACCCTACCACCCCGACCTCGTACCACCCGAGCCCGAAGTCCTGACCGAGAAACAGATTGAGAACCTCGGCAAACGTTGGGACTCACTCGGTCTCTCCGAACGCACCCTCGGAGTTCTCGAACACCTTGGCCACACGCACATCTGGCAGACCGCCGAGAAAACCGAAGCCGAGCTCATCAAGGAATATGCCCACAGGAAGGCTCTTCATGAAATCAAGGAGGCCTTGGCCGAGCTCAAACTTCACCTCGACATGACGATCCCTGACGAGATCAAGGACTTGTAAAAAAACATCTCCTCAAAAGATCTCTCTACCGTCTCTGACCTTCGTTTCAACGAAGGTTATTTTTTTAGCAAAAAAACGAATTCGCCTAATTCGACAAATTCGTAATTAGTATATTCGCCAAAATTCGTAATTCACGCTCTACCTACTCTTCTTCGTAACATTAAACCCCAAATACTTTCCAAACATCAACCGCGTCTGAGCATCGATCGCCGGTGCCGCGCCAAAAACCGTGAAAGTGATTGGCAGTAGCAACCACTGCAAAATCATCACAATCCAAACCGTAGCCTTAACCGTCTTCGGTCGTGGTGGCAAAACCGCGAGCGACAACAAAGCCGAGACAAAAACTCCGGCCATGGCTAAGCGCATAATCCACTCCAACGTAAACGGTGCGGCTTGAATCAAAGCTGATTGACTGCCGGTAGCTAGCCAGAGCGGCAAATAACCGAGCATAAAAATCAAAATCGGCGCCGTGGCCCAGGTGTACATGCCCTCCAAGTGATTCCAAAAATATTTGATTTTCAAATTCCGCGGCATGATTTTGTCGGCCCGAAAAGCCTCGACCATAACCGGAAAATGTTCTACCCCCCAAGCCCAACGGCGCTGTTGTTTGTACAAAGCCTTCAAGCTCTCCCAATAAGTCGCGCCAACCACCGTGTCCATGGAAACCGGTAAATACATTGGCACCACTCGATAGTCGCCATGATATTTTATAAAAGCTTGAAGAAAAATTCGCGAGTCTTCGGAAACAATATCTTTTTGCCAAAAACCGACATCGAGGAGCATTTTCCAAGGCATGGAATGCGAAGAAAAAGTCCACAACCGCTCGGGCCGAGCCAGCTCGGAGAGGAGCCAAAAAATTGTGCCAAAAGCGGCAATACGAACCGGAGCTCGGGAAGTCCAAATGTTGTTCGAGAACAAAACCACCGGTTGGTAAGAAGCGTGAGTGGAATTAGGAACAGTTGAATACAAAAAAGATAAACAAGCAAAATAAGAAACGTGCACCACGGTATCAATATCGAACGAAGAAACGATAATATCTTCGGCTTTGATTTCAGAAAATTCTTCGGCTAAAACTTTTTTAACTTGTTCGGCTGAATAATTTAAATTCGAGCCCTTGCCGGGAATTTCGTCGGGCAAATTTTTGGGGTGTTCGGTAACAATAATCTTTTTGAAAACCTTGCTGAACTCTTGAACTGCAACCGCGGCGTTTTTTTGAAAATGGGCATGATCACGTTCTTCGCCAGCTAAAACAATGATCATTTTTTCTTTAGAATACTTACTATCAGCAATCGACTGCAGAGTACCACGAATAATTTCCAGACTTTCTTTGTAGGTCGGCAAAAAAATCAAATGATGTAAACGTTGCCAGTCTTTTTGTTTTTCCAAATCAGCAAACCAATCCCGCTTCATCGCCACCTGATAATCGTGCCAGGCCATTAAAAGGAAGATGGCAAAATAAACGATTCGGAAAAACCAATACAAATCAAAAACGATAATAAAAATAATGACCACAATCGGCGCCACAAACGAAAAGAAAACCGCCAAAACCAAAGTCGTCCAGACTAGCAGGCCGGGAATAATTTCGTAAAGGCGGTTTTTACCGTAAGTGGACATAGATGGGGTGGGGCGAATTACAAATTTGCTACAAATTTGTAATTCGCCCCACCCCAAAAAAAACTATCACGATATAATATCTTTCTTCAACTTATCCAAAACCCGGGCGGCATGTTCGCGGCCGCCGAGGCCAAAGGCTAAACCGCCGGCTAGGGCCAGCATGGCTACCAGACCGGTAAATAAAACTCGAATTAATTCTTCGGCAATTTGCAGTTGAATTAGTGCGGCCATGAAAGCAAAGATAACAATGGCCCAACGTGCCAAACCGGCCAAGACATCGGCCGAGGCCAAACCAGCAGCTGCTACAGCCGACTTAACAATCTTATGAACAAAATTAGCCAGAACAGAACCAAAGAAAAGCATGATCACGGCAATAATAACATTAGGAATATACAGCACGATCTGCTTCAAATAATCAGTTACCTGATCCCAACCCAAAATATCTGTAGCCACGATTAAAGCCACGACAATCAAAAACCATTTAACAATCCAACCTAACAATTGGCCGATGCTAAGATGAAAACCATACTTTTCTAAAGTCTGGGGCACTTCAAACTTTTTGGCCAAGTCGTCGACTCTTAAAAGTTTGATTATTTTAATAATGACCTTTTGTAAAACCACAGCCATAATCAAGCCAATAATAAAAACAAACAAGGCACCGAAAAGTTGTGGCAGAAAAGCTAACAAGCTTTTCCAGAGTTCCAAGAAAGAATCTTGGAGAAAAAAGAAATTGTTCATATTTTTTTTGGATAAAAAATGTAAAAGTGTAAATTAACCAGGCGGTTGTCGGGTAAAAATTGTAAAAGCGTAAAAGCTGTAAATTTACACTTTTATAATTTTTACTCATCTCTACTTCTTAACCGTAATATTCGGTGGCCGATCGTAAACGGGGCTGACAAATTTGTTAGGTGATAAATCTATCCAAGCCTGAGCTTTTTTTTTGATCAAGGCTTCCCCGTTCTGGCGGTCGGGGTTTTCGATTCCGATTATTGGGAGATTTTTGGCAAAAGATAGACTGTTGGCAATGGTGACAGTTAGTCTTGAAGCCGTGAAAGAACCTGGGCCGGAAACGACGATTATTTTTGTTAGATCGTCGGCGGAAATTTTTTGTTCGTCTAAAAATTCGGAAACCGTGGCCAGGTATTTTTCTGGTGGAACTTCGACTTTTTTAAAAGAAAGCAGTTGGCCTTGAACATCTATCAAGCCAACTTCCAAAAAATTAATGTCTTGAGCCGATAAAAAAAGCAGCATGTTTATTTTTCGGTAACTTCGGCAACCGGTTGGGCTGTGACCTGAAGCTTATCGACCATAACAACTTTCTCGCCTTCCAAAATCGCAAAAAGAAAACGGTCGGTAATTTGCCGACGATAATTAAATTCGTCTTTGGGCATTAAGGTATAGTTAATCTCGTAGCCCAGTTCGACCTCAAATTCACTGACAATTTTCTGCAAGGCTTTTTGATCAATGGAACCAACAATCAAAATATCGGTTTGGACTTCTTTACTATCCACAAACCGACCGGTAAAAATTAGTAGATCGACATCGCCGCGCGATTGGATTTCTTGAACAAGACTTTGTTTCAAGAGGATCTGAATTTTTCGAAAAAGATTTCTTAAGTCATGAAACAAAAGAAAATTCGTGTTGGCCACATAAAACTTTTTTCGATCCGACAAGGCTTTCTTGACACCAGTGTCTTTGGCAGTATTTTCAACAACCAAACCAAGTTCAATTAAATTTTGAAGCTCACGACGCACCGAATTTAACTGGGCATCAATTTTACGAGTCAGCTCGCGGACAAAAAAGGACTGTTCGGGATTTTCCAAAAACAAACCGAGCAGACGAGCGCGGGTCTTTGAACCAAACAACTGTTCAATGCGAAAACTTGATTTAGTCATAGGTTTCTTAATCCTCCAGGGTTGGGTAAAAAATTTATTGCTATTGTTCGTTCCTAAGGTATAATATACATGAAAACTCTCAAAAATGGCAATCCTAAAAAATATGGAAGAAGAAATTTTACTCCTAAAAACCGCTGTAGCCGAAGAAAACCGCGAAAACGGCCGCAAAACCGCAACGGCCTTTACCTGGCCTGTGGAAAACCGCAATGGCTTTGTTTTTGGGGTTCTAGAAGCTGAAAGTCGTTCACCTTTTGCCCAAACCGTCATGGAAATCGTGCGTGACCGCTTGGCTCGGCTAGCGGCCACGGCTCAAGAAGGCACCAGTATTCCCCGCCGTTTTGAACAAACCCTCGAAGCCATTAACGAAGAAATCGTTAATCGAGCCATGGAAATGGAAACCTTTCCGCCTGAACACCTAAATGCCGTAATCGGTTTGGCTGTGGATAAAACCATGTATGTTTCTGGTTCCGGCGAACTGGCGGCAATTTTTCTTCACAAACTACCCGAGGGCCGTTATCAAGTTTTTAATCTGGCGCGCAGTATTCAAACCGAACAAGCCGGGGCCAGTTGGCAAAAAACTTTTGCTGTGGTTTTGGACGGTGATTTAAAACCTGGTGATATTTTCTGTCTTTGTAATTTTGACCTACAACAAGAAATGCCACCCGAAGAACTTCATTCACTTTTGGCCACCCTGCCACCGCAAAGCGCTGTGGTAAAATTACGCCAATATTTTCCTTTAGAGGTTGAATTCTCATTGTTCGTTTTAAAAGTTATCTCCAGCGAAGATGAAAAATCAAAAGTTTCAGCCCCAGCTTCCATAAAACAACTTCAAGCTTCTCGCGAACAAACCAAACGGGTTTTATCAGATCAAAAACCAACCTTTTTAAAAACCTTATTCTTTTGGATTTTAGGATTTTTAAAAGATCAGCGCGGTCTGTGGCGGCTAGCAAAAAGTTTGGTAAGAATTTTAATCAGCGTTGTTACCATCGTGTTATTAATGGTTCGCGACTTAATCCGCTGGGTTTTTCGTTTATCTCGTCGTCTGGCTTCGTCTGAAAGAAAAGAGGTTTTTAGCGAGGCCCGCTCACACTTTGAAACTAGCCGACTTTTTGTTAGCAAAAAAATGAACCGCTTACCAAAAACCAGTAAATACTTAATTCTGGCCGCTCTTATCATGGTATTAATCATCACTTTCAGTGTCTTGGCTATCTCCCACGGCCGGCAAGCCAGCGAAGAACGCGCGGCCTTTGAAGCGGCCGTAACTCGGGTTGAGTCCTTACAAGACGCCGTCGAAAGCGCTTTGATTTACAAAGACGAAAACAAAGCCAAGTCCTTGCTTAAAGAAGCAGAAGATTCTTTAAATAGCATTGTTACCGAAGATAAAGCTAATTTAGAAAGAATTCAAAAAATTAAAAATGAAATTCTTCAAGTTGCCAATAACCTGAAAAAAATCAGCGAACTCCAAAACCCCGAAGTTTTAGCCGAAGCTTCGGCTCTACCAGAACAACCCACCCTCTCATCCCTAATTTGGGGCGGCGAAAAAATCTACACTTTTGGTAGCAACAAAACTGTTTACTTGGTTAATGAGTCAGACAAAACTTTAGAATCTTTTGCCAGCGACGAAACTTTGGGTTCGGCCACCGAAGCCTCAGTTGGCGAAGGTTTTACGGCTTGGCTAGACGATTCTCCAACCTTAAATTTATTGGATCTTCAGACCAAAAACCTGGCTACTCATGTTAGTTCGCCTTCGGATGAACGTTGGGTTGATCTCTATGTTTATGGCGACCGTTTGTATGTCTTGGCTCCGGGCTCGGGTTTGGCCTCGCAGGTCTATCGTTTGTCTTTGTCCGGCCTGAGTGTTGGCACGCCCGCGGCTTGGATCAAATCGCCAATCTCCGAACTTTCCGACACGGTTTCTTTGGCTGTTGATGGCACGGTTTTCATTCTCCGTGCCAACGGAAAAATTCTACGCTTTGTCGGTGGCCGCGACGTCGCTTGGACCCAAGGCATAGTCGAACCAGCCATCACCTCGGCCTCGGACATCTGGACCTCGGCCGAAAGTTCTTATGTCTACCTTCTCGACCCGGCCGGTCAACGACTGGTGGTTTACGAAAAAGAATCTGGCACACTAAAAGTCCAATACCACAGCTCAAGTTTTACCAGCTTAACCGACTTCGCGGTTAATGAAACCAATAAAACAATCTACCTCCTTGGCGACAGCAGGGTTTATAAAATCGAAGCCACTCATTTAAAATAATACTCCCCGTCTCACCCACCCCGTCATCTTGAGCGCCACGCGCCGCACCCGCCATAGCTCGCGCCGCGAGCGACGGCGGGAAGAATCTAATTCGTGACAAGATTTAGACCCTTCGCGCACCGCTCAGGATGACGGTGAGAAAAAAATAACAAAAAAACCATCGACTGAAACCGATGGTTTTTTGATTTTTAAATACAAACTACTTCTTCAACAATAGAATCAAACCGACTATGAAACCTGGCACCAAAGCCACCATACTAAACAAACCGACAACACCTAAAATCGTCTTAATCGTATTTCCGACCATGGTCGAATCAAAGCCAGAAGCGACCAAAACAAAACTAAAAATAGCATAACCCACAAGAGCTACCATCAACAAAATAAACGGCCCGATAAGACAAATCACACCCCAAGTCTTTTTGTTCATAAAGTTATTTTAATAATTAACAATAAAATTATAACACCTTTAAAAAAAGGCCACCAGCTTTAGCCAGTGGCCTTCTCTAGAAATTTACGTTTTTTACAAAGCCTCACCACGAGGCCGATTTTACACTTACTTCAACTCAGCTTTTCCACCAGCTTCTTCGATTTTCTTTTTCATTTCTTCGGCTGAAGCTTTGTCCAAACCTTCTTTGACAGTCTTTGGAGCGCCATCGACCAAATCTTTGGCTTCCTTTAGACCAAGACCGGTAACTTCACGGACAACTTTGATAACACCAATTTTGTTGTCACCAGCGGCTAGAAGTTCGACATTAAAAGAGGACTTTTCTTCGGCGGCTTCGGCAGCGGCCGGGGCGGCCATCATCATGGCTGGGGCGGCAGCGGAAACTCCGAACTTTTCTTCGAGAACTTTAACGAGTTCGGCAAGATCCAAAACGGACATTTTTTCGATTTCTTCGACTAGGGCCTTAAACTTAGCAGGCACCTCGACAATTTTTTCGTCAGACATAGGATAAGGGGTCTTGGGGGTCGAATTACAAATCTGCTACTAATCTACAAATTTACGAATTGACTACAAATTTGTATAGAATAAACAGTTCGTAAAATATTTGTAGATTTGTAATTCGACCCCCGAGATAAAAATTATTTAATTAAACTTTCTTTTCTTGAACCGCCTTCAAGACTGTTACCAGTCCGCGAAGATTACCGGACAAGACATTGACAAATCCGGAAACCGGAGCATTGAGGGAACCAACGAGTTGGGCCAAGAGTTGAGTCTTGCTAGGCAAGGCCGCAAGTTTGGCGACTTCGTCAGCCGCAACCATGTTACCCTCGAGCACGCCGCCCAAGATTTTTACAAACTCTCTTTCTTTGGCCAGACCGGACAATAATTTGGCGGCCGAGACTTCATCGTTATAGGCAAAGGCTGAAAGTAAACTGCCCTCGAAAGTGCTGGGATCAATAGCCTCGAGGCCAGCTTCTTTGGCGGCAAGTTTAAGTAGAGTTTTTTTGGTGACCAGGATATCGACACCAGCCTCGCGGCCTTTGATGCGCAGATTATCCGCGTCTTTCATGGTAAAACCGGAAATCGAGGCAAAAGCCGCCGCCTTCATGCGACGAATTTTGTCAGCGAGTTCGGCTACCGCTTCTTGTTTTTGTACGCGTGTTTTTGCCATATCAATTGGAAATTACAAATTCCAAGCTCTAAATTCCAAATTGGAAAATATTAGTTTGGAAATTGTTAAAAAAATCGACCTTTTACGAACTTGGAATCGAGATTTAAAAAATCCACGACAATTGCCGTAGAAAATCGATTACCTGGCTTATAAACCAGATATTTTGCCTCGACGAGACTTATAGCATCTCGCCGAAGCTCTCCAAGAGCGAAGGCGGACACGACTCGTTTTCTACGGCTATTTAGTTCAAAAATAGTATAAAACAAATAAAAAAAGGCGTCAAGAGGCGACGCCGAAGGACGAAAAGAACAATGGATGAAATGAGACAAACTAACCGATCTCCTTGATATGCAAGACGGCGTCTGGCATCTTCTGCCACATGTCAGCCACCTCACGGCCACGAGCGACAAAACCGGTATTGGTTGGAAACTTCTTCTGGTTAGTAGTTCTGTTTGGGCCGTCGACCCAGCGGATAAAATAACCAGTAATGACAGCTTCCCCGAGTATAGAGCCACGAAGGATGGTCAAATCTTTGATTTTTACAACAAAAGCCACGAGAAACTCCTGTGGTTCGAATCTTACTTCGAGTTTTTCATTAGAATCAAAAAAAGTCAAGCTTTAGACCTTGACACTTCGGACAAAACACCGTTCCTCGCCCGGCAATTTTTTCTTTTTTCAAAATGGTTTTACAGCGCCGACAAGGCTGCTCTTCCCGTCCGTAAACTTTGAGCTGTTTTTCGAACTCGCCCTGTTCACCAAAAGCATCGACATAAGCATCGGCCGAGGTTCCGCGGGCGGCCAGTGATTTTTTCAAGACACCGACAAGACCGCGATGCAAAAGCTTCATCTGACCATCAGAAATTTTTTCGATTGGAATTTTTGGATTGATCTTCGCAAACCACAAACCTTCGCTGGCATAAATATTTCCAATGCCGGCAATACAAGTCTGATCGAGAAGATGTGGTTTGATTTTCTTTTTTGGAGCCGAGCGTAAACACATGGCCATTTTGTTCCAAGTAAAACTTTTATCGAGTGGCTCGGGGCCGTAGTTTTGTTTGTCGAGATATTTTTTAAGTCCGGCTTCGTCGACTAGTTTAAGAAACCCAAATTTTCGAACATCATTCCAGTGCAGTTCTTTGCCGTCAGAAAGCTTGAAGACAACGTGAGTATGCTTCCCCACCTCTTCAACCTCCCTTAACCCACCTTTACCACTCTTAACCACAAACCTCCCTGACATTTTCAAATGCGCAATTATCGAAAACCCGCCCGACAATCTAAAAATCAAAAGCTTGGCTTGACGATCAACACCGAGAAACTTTTTACCCTTAAGAATCTGAACAATTTTTTTCGCCGGCAAATTTAAACGACCAGAAAAATTCACAACAACATCTTTAATCGTCGCACCCTTAATTGCCGCCTCTAGTTGACGACGAATGGTTTCGACTTCGGGGAGTTCGGGCATATAAGACAAGCCGTCATATAAAGGACTCAGCCTCCAAGAAGAGGTATCCTGATAATGGGAACGGAACTATCTTCGTCAATGGCTTCGAGCCACACGCAATGCTATTTCGTT
>C687J13896_1000696_pt1 | contig 21769 bp, 14 predicted proteins | sample RifGroE2_FD_13896 | JGI IMG/M metagenome (IMG submission 13896)
TCCTCCCGGAAGGCCGCAGCCTACCAGTAGTGATGTCATCTGTTTGTTGCCGGAGTCAATGAAGTAGCCCAGGTAGTCGTCAATGAAGCTCTGGGTAAGAGCCCTTGCCTCCATATAGGCCTCCATGTTAATATCTTTAACCAGGAATCCGGCATCTTTGAGCATTGCCTGAATAGTGATCACATCCGGGTGAACCATTCCCCATGAGAGAGGTTCCATTGCCACATCCACAAAGTCTGCACCGGCGCGGGCAACTTCAAGCATTGATGCTACCGAAAAGCCGGGACCGGAGTGTCCGTGATACTGTACTAAGATGTGAGGGTATTTATCTTTTATCGATTTTGTAAGTCTTCCTAAGAAAGCAGGACGGCCAACGCCGGCCATATCTTTGAGACAGATCTCATCGCAGCCGAATTCTACGACCTTGTCAACCAGACCCATGTAATACTCTACAGTGTGAACCGGAGAGTAGGTAATGCTGAGGGCTACCTGAGAGATCATTCCTCCTGCCTTTGCATATTTAACAGATAGTTCAAGGTTTCTTGGATCGTTAAGACCGCAAAATGATCTTGATATATTTGTGCCCTGTTTTGCCTTTACTTTGTACATGAGTTCGCGTACATCGGCAGGAACCGGGTTCATTCTAAGCGCATTAAGACCTCTTTCCAACATATGGGTCTGAATACCGGCCTTGTTGAAAGGAGCTGTCCATTCACGTACTGCTTTATTGGGATTCTCTCCAAAAAGAAGGTTGACCTGTTCAAATGCTCCTCCGTTTGTCTCCACACGGTCAAAGCAACCCATGTCAATAATAACTGGTGCAATCTCTTTTAGCTGGTGAACCATAGGAACATACTTTCCTGATGATTGCCACATATCTCTGTAAATCAGTGAGAATTTAATTTCGCGAGCCATAACTTTTTCCTTTTTTTAATGATATAGTTGCGTTTGTTTCGAAGCGGCAAAATTAGATATTTCCGGTTAATAAATAACTATTTATTTAGACTAAAAAATCAATCTCACTAAATGAGTTTTGCCTCTTCAAAATTTTTAATGGTCTTAACCAGTGCAAAAATTAAACCACTTTTTTGGAATAAATTGAAAAACTTTTTGTACTTTTGCAGCCCGTTTGAGCAATCAAATGGTAAAATGGTGGTCGTAGCTCAGTCGGTTAGAGCGCTAGTTTGTGGCACTAGAGGTCGTGGGTTCGAACCCCATCTTCCACCCAAAAAGAAAAACCCGGTACTTAAATGCCGGGTTTTTTATTGTAGGGCCCCCTCAGGATCGCCGAGCAAAGCGAGGCAATCCTGAGCCTAAGATAGGCATAAATTTTAGATAGTCTAAAAAGGAAATATGTTTTATTTTCCCATATCACTCAACTCCGGCAACCGATTGTTTTAGGGTACCCTCAAATTTTCCTGGTACATTTCGGCGACTGCGGAACTCCTCCCTTCGGTCGTCAAACAGTCCTCGTCGTTCCCGAAAAGTAGCCGCTGAAAATTCTCGGAAAACAAATGTTGCCTTTGAGTAGAGTGATTTGTGAGATTATTGGGAGAGTGCCCATTTCCGAAATTTAAGTGCTTGCATAACTATCTGACTAAGTGGGTTATACTAAACAAGATTGCCCGTTTTTTGAATTGTAACGTTTGCAAGCCATTGATATATAGATATTAAAACAAAGATTTAAAATCCCTAACTTTTGATCGTGATCCTAAATACCCACTGCGCAGCAGCGGACTTTTTCTTTATAGGGCCCTGATTAAGTAAATTGTTTGATGCCAAAACAACTCAATCCAAATGAACAGCATTCGAATATGATTTAAATACAGCACGGTGTGTAATAAATGTAGTTATTCGGAAAACCCGAATAACTGAATTCTTGAATTCCAATATTGTACAATTATAAAATTCCGTTTCAGTTGGCGCATTTTTTGCGATAACTGATTTCAATTCCAGTAAGGTACGATTATAAGAGTCATTCCTGACAACCTCTGAATCTTTAAGTAATATTTCAATTCCAGAATGGTACGATTATAAGAAAGACCTGTTAGTGCAAACTTATACAGCAACTTATTTCAATTCCAGAATGGTACGATTATAAGTTAATACTTTCGTAAAGCCCATGCTGCTTGCACGATTTCAATTCCAGTATGGTACGATTAAAAGTGACAAAAGTGTCCATGATGATAAATGTCACAATATTTCAATTCCAGTATGGTACGATTAAAAGTGACAAAAGTGTCCATGATGATAAATGTCACAATATTTCAATTCCAGTATGGTACGATTATAAGCCCTTAGATTTTACTCTCTTGTGCACCACTCTTTTGATTTCAATTCCAGTATGGTACGATTATAAGCCCGGCGATTTGGAATAATTATCTCCAAGTTACCGATTTCAATTCCAGTATGGTACGATTATAAGGGTAACTTGAAATCCCCTTTTTTGCAGTCTAGTAATTAATTTCAATTCCAGTATGGTACGATTATAAGTAGTTCAAATTCTGTTTTCATGATTTCTATTTTTTATATTTCAATTCCAGTATGGTACGATTATAAGGCCTACAAGGTTATGATCAGAAAGCGGAAAAGTCATTTCAATTCCAGTATGGTACGATTATAAGCGCTCTTGATCTTTCTGCAATAACCGGTAGCGGTATTTCAATTCCAGTATGGTACGATTATAAGAAGTTTTTAAAGGGTCAATTCCCGGATATGGTGTTATTTCAATTCCAGTATGGTACGATTATAAGCCGGGAGCAATAAAAAAGCTCCTATCGTTTTATATATTTCAATTCCAGTATGGTACGATTATAAGTAACAATTGAGTAATGACAGCACCAAGTTCAGCATAATTTCAATTCCAGTATGGTACGATTATAAGAAGACAGTCCGAAAGTAGCATTCACATCAAACCAATTTCAATTCCAGTATGGTACGATTATAAGGTTCAAAATCTTCTCCTTTGATAAACTGTTCCATATTTCAATTCCAGTATGGTACGATTATAAGTATTGGGAAAATCAGCAAAAAGCAGCCCTGGCTGCTCATTTCAATTCCAGTATGGTACGATTATAAGCCCATTGCCGAGCGCATGTCACCATAACGCTGCCTTCATTTCAATTCCAGTATGGTACGATTATAAGGTAAAGAAAAACCTTATTGTCTCACTAAGCAAAAAAGATTTCAATTCCAGTATGGTACGATTATAAGACGACCACTCATCAGAGGTAAACTCTTTTACACTCTTATTTCAATTCCAGTATGGTACGATTATAAGTATAAAGAAGTACAGAGATGCAGAAGGTCTGCTCAATTTCAATTCCAGTATGGTACGATTATAAGCGAAAATGAGTTAATGGCGGAAGAAACTCAATTAAATTTCAATTCCAGTATGGTACGATTATAAGATATGGGAGCTACTTTCAATACTTCTCCCTCAAATATTTCAATTCCAGTATGGTACGATTATAAGATGCCTTTGGCAATGTTTCAACAGAATCAACCGGTATTTCAATTCCAGTATGGTACGATTATAAGGGTCCGCAAGGATTAAAAGGTGATACCGGCGATGTATTTCAATTCCAGTATGGTACGATTATAAGTCCTTAGTTTGTCAATATTACTAAGCATTCTAATTATTTCAATTCCAGTATGGTACGATTATAAGCATCAAACTCCTGAGTTGGATCATTGTCTTCTACATTTCAATTCCAGTATGGTACGATTATAAGAGAATATGTTGTACTGTACCGCCTGAAGCACCCTTATTTCAATTCCAGTATGGTACGATTATAAGAGATAAAATTGAGGATGGCCGACTGATTTACTGCATTTCAATTCCAGTATGGTACGATTATAAGGGTCAAATGAATCTAGCCCCCTATCTATCATTACATCATTTCAATTCCAGTATGGTACGATTATAAGAGCAGTGGACTGGTTAAAAGATGTGCAGAAGGGAAATTTCAATTCCAGTATGGTACGATTATAAGCGTTCTTAGGTGCAAAGCCGGAGCTAACTTCTGTTTATTTCAATTCCAGTATGGTACGATTATAAGGAGGTTGATCTGCAAGCTCCAGAACATACATCAACCAATTTCAATTCCAGTATGGTACGATTATAAGGAAGCATCTGTGTATGCTACATAGGTTTCAGTCATATTTCAATTCCAGTATGGTACGATTATAAGAGAAACCGGAGTATTTACTCCATCTGCACCCTAAATTTCAATTCCAGTATGGTACGATTATAAGTTTTTCAGGAATGTATATCGGAGATCCGGCTCCCATATTTCAATTCCAGTATGGTACGATTATAAGTCTGCTTCTGAAGCTGCATCTGCCTCGGCTTTCTCTCATTTCAATTCCAGTATGGTACGATTATAAGTGCTCCTGTTTGTCAATCTCAGATATTTTTTGTTATTTCAATTCCAGTATGGTACGATTATAAGTAAGTTACCAACCTTGACGAGGTAACGCCTGAGCAAGTATTTCAATTCCAGTATGGTACGATTATAAGTTAGCCGCCCGTAGGGAGCTCCCCCCCTAAAAATTATTTCAATTCCAGTATGGTACGATTATAAGTAACTATTGATAAACTTAAAGAATTATTGAATTAATTTCAATTCCAGTATGGTACGATTATAAGTTCAGAGGGAGACAGATCTTCGGGGATTAAGGGTATTTCAATTCCAGTATGGTACGATTATAAGGTGGTTGAAATCTTATTAGATGTTCCATATTTACCATTTCAATTCCAGTATGGTACGATTATAAGCGATAATTCGACAGTGTCTGCATGAGGAATTCGGATATTTCAATTCCAGTATGGTACGATTATAAGATTTGACCTAATTCTGCTAATGTATTTTTTACTTCATTTCAATTCCAGTATGGTACGATTATAAGATCTGGTAGATCGATTAACGGATAGTTGGTATTAATTTCAATTCCAGTATGGTACGATTATAAGGCTCATTAAACAGGCTATTTATGAGTTATATCATGAGCATTTCAATTCCAGTATGGTACGATTATAAGAAATATGATGTTTGACTTGATTCCCGTGAGTGTTATTTCAATTCCAGTATGGTACGATTATAAGCCGTTTGACGACTTTAAAAAAAATAATTGGTTACCAATTACTTGCTGATGCCAAATATATAAATTTTCTTCTTAAAAAGTCGTCAAACGGTAAAAGTGTAAAAATGCCTGAGGTACGACAATGTGTGTTATTGTCTTTATTTTCAATACGTCAAAGAGCAAGCATGGCATGGTTTTATAATAATATTTATAATTTATAGGTTTTCTTCAGGAATCGACAACTCAACTGCTAAAGAAATGTATCCAATTCCTGTTTTTCTTTACCTACAATCTCTTTGTCCAACCACTTTTCCTGCCTTGTTTTAAAAATTATTAGGCTATCTGTCTTTTTGTCCATAATAGAGAGTGCATTATATTTTAGCTCCATGAGTTTAGCTTCGCTAATTTCGCCCTCGAAAACAGAATTTTGTATCCAGTTCAGATATCTCCTGCAAAGTTTTAACATTTTGCCGACCCGCTTTTGTCCAACATCATATACAGCAATAATGTACATACTACCACCACATTTTTAAAGGTTTATACTCTTCAAGGCCAAGCAAATGCTTTTGAAGTTTGTAGCACTCCAGTTTAATAAGATGTTTGTAGCTTACAGATCTACCCAAAGTCCTGTGCTGAATTGTTTCATTCAGCCTCTCTTCAAAGGCCTCTACAAATTTTTTCTTAGCCTTTGGCTTTAAAACGACTCTCTTCAACGACTCTTCAAAGTCGTCAGCCTGTATTATTTTTTTATTAAGAACTTTAAAAATTACTCTATCAACGAGCAGAGGTTTGAATATTTCGGCAATATCAAGTGATAAAGAAAAACGCCGCTCACCTGGTTCATGCAAAAAGCTTATTGCAGGGTTCAATTGTGTCTGATGAATTGATTTCAAGCACTGACTGTAGCACATCATGTTACCGAAAGAGATAAGAGCATTAATTTCATTAAGTGGAGGTTTATAGCTTCTGCCCTCCATCTGAAAATCATTGATTATAAGGTCAAATGCACCGTAATAGTTTTTTCGGATATTCCCTTCAATTCCCATCAATTCGTCTATTTCTGAAGTTTCGCAAATTTTATCACAAAGTGCCTGAATGGTGCTAATTAAAGGTTCAATATCTCTACCCCTGGAGTTATAGTATTTCAAATTCTTTAGCATATTGTGACTCGCTCCGATTAAAAGCTTCTGAGCAACCTCCATCCTCTTTTTCTTATTCTGTTGTGCCTTCACCTGACAGATAAGCATCCTGCCCGAAATAAGAGCCTCTCGTGGCATGAATGATCCGGTATAATTCTCATAATAGTCAAAAAAGTGAACACAAATTTGCTCCTGCCCTAAAAAGTTGTAGAGAGCCGAGTTAGCATCCAGATTGCCAAAGCAATAGAGTTCGGAGACATTCTCAACGGGGAGAAATCTCGGCTTTTGCTCTTTCCCCTCTTCGTCAACAGCTGTAAACTTGAGAGTGTTGTCCTGCCTCTGAAGCCTACCGGGATTAAACAGATAATAGGTTTTTTTCATTCAATTAAGAGTTAATTATCATCCGACTCCTCTCCGCTCCAGCAAAAATCATAATAGCTGCAGTTTCTGCAGTTGCTTTTGCCGATTCTTTCTGGGCAATCATCACTGTGAATAATTTGATCTATCTTTACAACACTCTCCCTTATATACTCTCTGTCCGGCTCTGTGAGTAATACCTCCTCTGTTTTATGCAGCTTTGGATATTCAATAATCCCTGTCGCGCCCTCAATTCCATTTCTCTCAAGAACAAACAGATAATATTTCAGCTGCCAGATATGCGCCTCCTCCCTTTTGTCAGACTTTTTAATCTCATGAACAACCTTTCCCTTTGAGTCGTAATAATCTATCTTAATGCCATCAATTTCAATTTCCTGAAATCTTTCACTCCGTCTGGAGTATGAAGTTTCGTGAATTAACTTTCCCTCATAAACCAGATCGGAGGTAGATTCCATATTAATTCCGTTTGCAAACAGCCAAAGCTTTCGTTTACAAATGAGGAGGTAATTAAAATGAGTGCCGGTGATGCGCATGAGTTAGCTTAATAGCATCTAAAGTGAGTATAAGATTTTGAAGAATTTTTATTTATGACAGGGATTACAAGAATTTTTTTATCCCGCTTTGCATTGGCAGCATTGAAATTATCAATATTGTTAAAATCTGCTTTTGACGAGATATCATCAAACTCTTGTAGTACTCCTGGTGAAAAATCATAAGCATCAAATTCTTTTACATTCGGTTCTACCGGATTGTCCCGATAGCCAACAAATTGAAAGAAACAACCTCGTTTTCCAAAATAATTAATTCGATACAGGTATTTTTGCAGATATTGCTTTGCCTCTTTACTTTTTACATCAAAAATGATTTCGATATTGTCTGATAGGTAGATGTATTCACGAAAAGAAGGCTTCCCTCTATATGTCCCTTCTCTTAATGATTGAATGGTTACAAAACAATTGTTCACACAGAAGCTACCTGAAACCCGATATTCTATGGTCGCATCTTTTATAAAAGAGAACTCTTTACTTTTCTTTGCTTCAAAGATGTCTTTTCCATCAATGGTAATGGCCTGATTGAACAATGCCATCTTAATGGAATAAGGCGAAGGGATCAGTAAAGATTTTGCACCCGAATTGGTTGAGTTGCTTTCTTTTAATGAGAACAAGTTTGTTGGCTTATATATAACAGAAAACTTCATATTCAGATTATTTTATAAGGTTCTTCCGCAATTAGGTCCTTAATGATTTCAGATAACGCACCAAGCCCATTAAATTGTCTAACAGTTATTGCTCCTGATTCAATCATGTTTAAATTAGTTGCAATGGTTCCGATTTCGGTTTCGTAACCTGAATTTATTGGACTAATCGTTGGAGCAGGGATCAACTTTTCAGAATAGGTTACTACCCCTTTGAAGTCGGTAATGTGAGGTTTCTGACTGCTGGTCATGGCTCCTCTTGGATTTAAGAATGAATTCAATAAGGATTGTAAAATAGCCTTGTACCTTGCTCGGCGTTTGTTGTCATCTATTGAGTATACTCTATCAATATCGTTGAAGCCAATTCGGTAGGTGTCGATATTACAAACAAAAGCATAAGCGCCGTGATTTGCAGGACGATGAAAAATGTTTTGACCTTCGTTGGAGCTTTCACCTTTAACTCCAGTGGAACTATGTACAACTTTTGTGTGTAAATATGTTTCGGTGTTGTTTTTTCCGGGTATTCCAATTGTCCAGCCAAATTCTATAACTGATTTACGAGGTGTATTTGAGCTATCTTTATTATCTCCAACTTTATCGGTAATTAAAATTCCGTGTGTGTCGCAAACTGCACAAGAGTTGATTAGGGCATCAATAACAACTCCAGCTTTTTCATTTTTCTTCTTTTTCTCGGTGATGTAACTTAGTAGTTCAGCCGATGAAATTCGATTGGGATTTAATGCTTTTGAATACTGACTTAATTCAATCCCGTTATCTATGCAATGGTTGACCAAATGCCCAGCATGAATATGCTTAAACATGTCGCCACTGATACCATTTACAGTATGTTCCTGACCTTCTTTGTCAACAATTGTTAGTTGTCGAGTCATAATTTGGTTGCCTTCTCCCCCTTCGTTGTTTAAAGAGTGCATATTCAGGGTGATTTCACCACTGATTGAAATAGATGCAATTTGTTTTGTCATGATATTATTATTTAATTGTTTATAATTATTCTGGTGATTCTTCTCCTTCAATTAGTCCTTCAATCCCCGCCTTGTTTGCTTCTTTCTCGGTTAATGCGAAGCCATAAGATGCTAGTAGAGCTCCAACAACTTTAGATGGATACTTATCAAGAAGTCCATAAAATAGACTTAATTCGTTCTCACGAATGTTGGCTCTAAGTACGGTTCCGTTCTTTTCAGCATAGCGAGCAGTTTCTGCATTAAATGTGGCGATAAATTGACCAATAAATCCAGCTAAATCAGATGCTGATTTTGACTTGTTTTGCAAACTCTGAGCTAAACCATAACGGATTTCAAACTTACGTTGATCCTTGGGAGTGTACTGTAAGGTTACAGTACTTTTGCGAATGGCATAAGCCACTTTCTGAAATCCCTCATTTGAGATGATCTCATAGATTTTAAATTCAGTCATGTTCATATTTTTAAAGAATTTATTTAATGAAGTTACTTTAAATGGCAATGCATATTTTTTTCTTGAAAAGTTTGACATGATATGCTCGGCATACCAGAAAATAAACCTAGCCCAACTTGAGAAATGCGAGCTTGTTAAAAAGGTGCGGTAAGCAATCAAACCTTGAGTTGCATCTCCTAATTCTTCTATGCTTCCAATAATATTGATTTGCTCTTTTAAAAGCTCCACCCAATCTTTTGCTTCATCTTCGTTATCGAATTCAATAAAATCGGGGGTCTGGAGCTTGGATATGTTAACCACTGCTTTGTTTTGTCCCAAGTCCTTTTGATACGTCGAATGAAGACCTGTTATGATGTTTCTCGCTTTAAAACTTTTATATTCCTCAGTATTTTCAATGAGTTGTTTGTTCAGGATTAGAAGGTTTAAAATGTCAACTTTCAAAGGTGTATTCCCTTTGATATTTTTTTTGAAAGACAAAACAATCTGCCTCTGTAAGGTGTATTCTGCTTTTTTAAAGTCGGGCACAACAACTTTCATGTCGTAACTACTACCAACCTTAACCAATTGACAGAGCATGTTGGTTAAAGCTCCTGATGTTTTCATCGTTTCACTAATCCAATTCAGCTTTATCGGCCCAGCCGATGCCCCAGAAGCCTTTCCTTTGTTCTGTCCTTTTCCTGTTGTTGGATTATAGATTTGAAGGGCAGTTACCGTATCATCAAAACTATTTAACGCCTTTGGTTTAAGTTCAACGATAAAATCTGAATAATAATCCAAGATGGCTTTTACAATTTCAGGAAATGCTTCTTTGTTTGACGAAATGTTTCGGTAAAGTTTATCAAACCCTACAAAATTATTAGGGGTAATCACTTGGCTATATACATCCAGTTCTGGGTAAATCTTCTTTTCTTCGGAATAGATGCGTTCAATCTCTTTAATTTTTTGTTTCAACTGATCTGATTTGTCTTTACCCGCAAACTCTTTGAAGGCTTTTTGTGTAAGTTCCTGACGTTCTTTTTTTAGGTCACGTTGTTTCGGATAATCGAAAAAAATTTCATCAAATGTGCCGGATGAATCCCGAACGACATATTGGAATAATGGAAAGTAGTTTAGCTTCTGTATTTGTTCCAGATGAATTTCAGGTCTTGAGGTGAGTTCATAGTACAATCCTTTATCCTCTATCCATAGCTTTGGTCGATTAAGTTCAGTTCTGCTTTGGATTTCATTTAGTAAATTAGCTAAACCAAATGCTTCAATAGTGTCGGAATATGTTCCGATTCCTTTTTTAACTTTGAATTTGGAATACATGGTCTTATAGTTTTAGATATTTTTCAATATTCATCGTTGCTTTCTGATCACATAAGCGAAGTATTCGAACGAAAAAAAAATAAATTACCCATTCTTCATTATTGCGAGGTGTAAAATCGGTCAACCTTCCTCCTCGTGCTTTTTGTGGGAGTGTTGCTTTTAAATCAATCTCTTCAAATAATCGCTCAATTTCTTTGTAATGAATTTGTGTAATTTCAAAATCCGCATAAGTTTCTGTTTCAACTCCATGATGTTTTAATATAGCTGTTGAAATCGCATTGGCGAGATCTTCATAATCATCCGGGTCAATAATTGTCTCTGCGCTTTTAATAAATGCTAATGCGCCAGCTCCAGCATGGGGCGGTTTGTTCTTTGCTCCGCTTTGTTTTTCAATTTCTTTGTCGATAAGCTCATTAAAATCACTGTGAGCTAAAACTTCATCGGGTTTATAATTACCTCTGAGAATTTGTAGCTCTCTCATTGGCTTCTGCCAAGCGGAATTAAGTTTGCCATAATCATGCAGGCAAATCATGGCTTTAATCAATTTGTCCCAATCAATGCTTGCTCCCCAGTATCTATCCAATTGCTGAAATGCAAATTGCAGTTTGGGTTTGAGTTCCTGCTCATAACAATTAATAATGGCCTTATTGTGTTGCCAAAAGGTGTCTTTACGGTATTCAATTGCTTCTTTTTCTTTTTTCTCATAAGGTTTGAGCGGCGAACATGTTGTTCCTGTACCCAATTCAAGGCCTGCTCCTGATGTGTATTTGAATATGGATTTATCAACAAAAACGGTATCGTAGCAATTTTTAAGTAGATACGGATTATTGATTGGTTTTAGGGTAAAACCCTCGCTATCCAAAGTATCCCAGTCAATAAACTGCGACTCCTTATTGCTTTCTGCTTTGAAAATTACGTCTTTGTTTTGTTCAAGAATCTCTTTGCTCCATTTGATAAATGACCATTTGTACAGTCCAATCGTCTGGTATTTGTAGGGTATAAAAGTACCCCGTGTTTCTTTTGAAGAATCAATAATTGCAATCTCAATGCTCTGTATGTCGCGTATTGTCTGGGAGTACATGTTCTTTTCACAAGTCTTCCACGATTGTTGGATTTTGGAACGGTTGAAGTTGTTTTCTTTGATTAGTGAATAATCACTCAATTCTTTAGACATTAATATTTCATCTACAAGCTTTTGCGAAATGTCTTTATCGAGGATAGAAATTCCTTTTAACTTTTCCAACGTTAATTTGCAAAGCGACTCGTCGTAAGGCAAGTATTTATTGTTTATTGCTCTTTTTTGTTTTTCTTCTTCCTCATCATCTGTTTCAATTTCATGTTCTTCTCGTTCTTCCAGTTCCAGAATGTCATATACCAATATTTCACCGTATTCGTCTTCCCAACGGGCGCAACGTCCGGCGCGCTGTAAAAAGGAGTTGATTGGCGAAATTTCAACGTGCATGGTTTCACACGAAATATCCATGCCAGCCTCAATTACTTGCGTTGAAATCAGGATGGCACTTTCTTCGTTCTTATTTCCAAACAGTCGTTTTAATTCGTTTTCTTTCTTTTTTCGATCTTCATCAAAAAAACGGGAATGAAGGCAGATGATGTTTGATCTTTGGAGACCTTGAAGGTTTTCAAAACCTTCAAGGTGTGAACCTACAATTTCATTGTAAAGATGCTGCGCTTTTTCAACGCGGTTGCAAATAACAATCGTTTTCTTATTGTGCCGCTTTAATATTGTTTGGGCGTTGATGGCTTCATCTTTTACAATTACAGCTTTTTTGGCATAGTGACCCTCAGGTACTTTTAGCGATTTAATAAATGCGGTATCTTCGGGAAAATCATTGATTGAAACGACCTCGGCATTAACAGCTTTTTTCAATTTGGTTATATATTCCTCGCTCAATGTGGCGGTCATAATACAAAACCGAGACAGGTTTTTCAAAGTCTTCAACATCCCAATTGTTGTTCCCATTGATAATTTAGGGTCAAGTAGATGGAACTCATCAAATACCAGATAGCTTCCAACAAGCGCACCTGCGTTAATATTTGCTTGTCGTTTTGAAAGAGAAAGCGGGAAGCAAAGAAAATTACTCAGAGTTTGGTCAATGGTTGAAAAGATGATATCGTTTTCAAAATGCTCGTCATTTTTGTATTCGCCCGTATGGATTGAAGATTTGCCAATGCTTATTTTCTTCTCATTTAGAACTTTGGTGACATCAGAATAAATCGAATTGGCTAGCGTCCGAAGGGGGAGGCTGTAGATCATCTTTTGAGGAAAATCAGATTTTCCCGTTTGTTGAGAATAAATAAATGGCATGATTGAAGCCCAGGTTTTGCCTGCACCAGTTGGTACACTAAGTATTACATTTTTTCCACTTGATAAAAGTTCAAACACTTTTACCTGGTATTTGTATGGGTTATACCCTGTTAGTTTTTTATATAAGGGTTCTATCATATAAAAATTCTTTAAGTGTAATTTCCTTCGCACCAACCGAATCCCATTGAGTTTTTTTCTCCAAAACCGGCAGACTGTATTAAGTTGTGAATGTAAATGGGGGCGGTTAATTCAAAATCAAACAGGTATCCTCTTATCTTACTTGCTTGTTCTGAGTCGGGTTTTATGGTGACTAATTTTGATCTAGGATTACTTTTTAGAACGAAATCCATCTCAAAATCAACAATCTGATTTGAATTAAGTGGTATGCTGTTGAACTTGTTTATTAAATTGTTTTTAAGCCATTTAGAATACTCTTCATCTACCGGTGAGGTATATCTGGCATATTTTGTTGCAGGATCAATGACGCTAATGACAACAGGAGAGAGGGCTCTGTATAAATGTTTTTCATTTTCAGACAAGTCAGGAATTCTCTCAATATGATTGACCCTTAGTTCAATCCCGTTGAATTTGTTCCCAATGTATGCAATCTGTTGATTAAAAAGGCCGATTATAAATTTTTCTGCAGCTTCACCCAGTTGAAACGAAACTTTAACTTTAATGGAATCACTCTTTATTTCAAAAAGAGCTCTCTCTTTCCATAAGACATATTGTTCAAACATAAGGGGAGAGTAATTAAAGAGCTTAAAATTTTTACTTGACCCGGAGTAACCGGTCTGATGAAGAAATTGTGCAAATTCTTTGTCTGCATTGAACAGAACTTTGTAAATCCAAGCACTCAAATAGTACTGATAGTCCATCGGCAACATATTGCTTTTCCCGCAACGGATAAAGGAAATCTGAAATCTCATTGTAATTGTTTAAAAGAGTTCTAAAGATATAATAAAAAACTTTAACAGTCAATAAGTTGAGGTGACAATTCTGCCAATATTACGCTTTTGCTTACCAGGCTTGACTTTTGAGAGAATGAATGAACTTCTAATAAGCACTAATTGCTTCACTAATTGCTAGACAATAGATTACCACCTCCCTGTGATCGATAAGGGAAAATTGGTAAAATTTGAAGTTTTACTAAAATCAATTCAAATGCAACCCGTTTGTATAGAAAAGTGGAAAAGTAAATCTAATGCACAATTACCCTTTTATTTTCTCCATATCCAAAATAAGCCGGGTTCAATATAGATTTTACAACAGCAGTGCCCGAAGAGAAGGTGCCTTTATTGTTTACAAGAAATCGCTCTTTAATTGTCTGAACTCCTTCAGGAAGAAAATCATATGAATAAGAGATTGATGAGTTATTTACAACTTTGTAATATATCCCGTTAAAGCCCGAAAACTCTCTTAAGGTAACAAATGAAGCTGGGATATTACACTCGTAAACTACATAAGACCTGTTATCAGAATTTCGAATCTTTGATTCTACTTCAATGATATCTCCAGTGTTAAATATTTCACCGGCTTTCATTTCAATCTCTTTCTCTACTCCGTTTTCGACAACAATTTTTAAAAACCTCCTTTCGATAGAGATCCCGTTAGGGTAATCTTTAACCTCTGAATCTTTAACCGGTAGGGTCCGGAGTATGTAGAGATATTCAGTATGGTTACTTCTCTTGTTAATTTTCACAACATTCCTGCGATGATCAATATTCAGAATGCTTTTAGAATTCTCCATACCAACATCATTCACTCCCGTAATTTTTTGTAAATTGGATATAGCATCAATAGCATCAGTAATAAATATCCCTTTGCCCCAATGCTGATTCTCTTTCTGAAACAAAATCCATTTTGAGATTCCGGTAGCATATTCAATATCACCTACTTTAGCAAAAAGATTTAACAAAAAGGCATGGTTGGAAATTTCGTTTGACACCAGGCCTCCTAAAGGAAGCAAAGTTCCCGGAAAATAATACTCACCCCTTTGATTTTTTACTGCGTGCTCTTTGATGGATGCTAAATAACGAATATCTGCACCCTCTCTCTTATTTGCCATTAAAGCGGCAGCTATGTATGCATTTTCTATTACAGAACCGCTAATATTCCTGGTTTCATATGAATCAAGGTAGTAGCTCATTGTGTTTTTCAACTCTTTGGAAATTGGAAAGCTTGAGTAAAGAGGACGAACTCTTAAATAGATTGCATTAAACAGTGGGATAAAGTCACTATTGAACTCCTTTTTTCTCTTTAGATGAAGTTGGTACTGGTAAATAAAATGTCTATCGGTTGCATCAATCACTTTTTTTATAACATACATCTGTTTGTCACTTATAACTAATCTCTCAAGATTTAAAATATCGTTCATTTTTTCAAGAAACAGATATGAGAGATAGTAATTTCCTGCCATTCCGGGATACCAGCTTATAAAACCATTCTCTCCGAATTGTTTCTCAAATCGGAGAAATGCACGATTCATAAATTCATTCAGGTTTGAATCTTTGAAATAACTTCTGGCGTAAGCAGCGTCTAAAAACGAAAAGAGATCTTCTGATTCCGGATCCTGCATCTTCCTTAGATCTTCGAATAATAACTCAAGTGGAGAGGAGAGTGTTGCCGTAACAGTATCGGGCAATCCATTTATGGTTGAATTTTCATTAACAAGAGGGAAAATATATTTACCTGATGTTCCTAAATGAATAACAGTTGCCTGATTTACATCTCTCCAGGAGGGAATAATTTTGATTTTATGCTCTTCTCCATCTGAATACATATCTGAACTAACAGAAATCCTCACTGTAACAGAATCATCATTAATTTTCTTACTGTTTATTGGAATATTTATATTGGAACTCACATACTTCTGTTCTCTCGGTTCGAGAAATATTTCATGCCTCTCCGATTTGGTAACACTCTTATAGGTAACACTTGTTTCGTAAAATGCATTAATAGGTTTCCCAGTTAAATTCACTAACATACTTTTAGCAGAGAGAGAGTCACCTTCGCGCACAAATTTTGGAAGATTTGTAGTGATCATCAGATCTCTGTTAACCACAAAAGTGTCGTGGAAATAATGATTATTCAGGTTTTTATCGTGAGCCAATAACATAATTCTGAATGTTGAAGTGAGATCACCGGTGTTATAATTCACTTTAACTTCACCATTCAGATCCGGATACAGATTTGGTTTAAATAGTAAGGTCTCTTTGAAGTTATGCCTGTAAACTAAATCGTTCATTTTAGAATTGGCAACTTCAGATCTACCACTACCTCTGACCGTAACGGAAGAATATGGTGGCATCATAAATGGTATATCTTGTTCTTCTTCTGAAGTGATTATTCCAGACTCTGTATAATTATCCCCACGACGAAAACCAGATGTAGGAGTTGGATAGAGAGAAAAGAGAGGAATTTTTTGTGTCTGAAGGAAAAAGTTGTTTTCTATCCATTTATCAGCTCTTTTATCAAATATCGATACCATAACCTCTGCATCGGTTACAGGGTTACCATTTTTATCTTTCAAACATATTGTCAGTGTTTCATTATTGCCTGTTGAGACTCTTTTTTTGAGATTTGTAATGTAAAGTTTTAGTTCTCTGGTTTTATTATTTTCAATTTGGAATGTTTCATTAACAGTAAAGGCCTTCCCTTTTAAAACAGAGGTAATAGATAGAAGAAGGAGGTCTGAATTGATAGCCGGAATACTAAGTGTATACTTTTTCATCCCCTTTTTTACAATTAGAGGTTCTCTGTAAACAACTGAATCCTCTGTTATTAATTCAAGCTCTGCAAATATCTTTTCTTCGGATGTTCCCATGAGAAATTCAATATTTTCACTCTCTTGTTCTCTTTTAAGAGGATATAGGAAAAATGGATTACCATTTTTTGGAACTTGTTTATCCTCTAAGTGGAATAGTGTGAATTCGGTTGAATCTCGTACAATTTGCCCATCTTTTAAATGAACAGATGAGATAAATTTGTAATTACCGCTTTCGAGCCCGGTTAAATCCGGCTTAATATCTTCAAATGTAACAGCCTTGCCTTTAATTGAAAAATCTTGTTTACCCATCTTTGAGGAGACTATGTGATAATCAGCGTTTAATTTAACTTTTGTGCTGAACCCGCTGAATGCTCTTATATTGAACAGAACATCGCGTTGTGCACATATAACCTTATTGGAATATATGTAAGTTCTTACAGGCAAGTCTCCGGCTATAAATGAAACATTACTGATGGCTGACTCAGAGTTTGACAAAATTGATCTGATTTGAATATGAAATTGGGCCATATTTTCATTTGCATGAAACATGGAGCTATCCCTGTTTAGCTTAAACGAAATAGAAAATTTCCCCAGAGAGTTACTTATAGTTTCAAATGATTTAAAGGATGCAAAATTATATCTCCGGTGCATTTTTGTGTGGAACATCTCTGTTGCCACAGTATATAGGATTCTTGCACCAGAGACAGGAAAGCCTGAGTATGAGTTAATACTTCCTGTAATAGTGATGCTATCTCCAAATCTAAGGCCTTCATCTATTTTATCTGTTGTGATATAGAAGGAGTCACGCTTGTACTCCTCTACTTTGAATGTATATTGGTTAGGATATGAGTCTTGATTATCTGTTTCACTTTCTGTTATGTTTATGTTATAGGTTCCGTTTTGTACAGTTTTCCCGATAAAAAAGCTTCCGGATGCAGAGCCGAATTCATTTGTTTCAAGATTTTGCAATTGAATTACAGCACCTTTAACATCTGTTATTTTAACGATTAGCTTTTGAGAGTGGTTAACATTTATGCCATTTTTTTTATTAAAAGAGAATACTTTATAGTAAACAGTATCACCAGGGCGGTAAAGTTTTCTATCAGAAAATGCCTGCAAATAGTTATCTTTTTTTGCAAGGGGATTGGAATAAGTGTTTAGAAATGAATAAGGAGTGTGGTCACCTACTTTAAAAACTACATGCTTGATGTTGGTAAAATCCGGCATATCTATCATGGTAAAGCCATTAAATTGATAATGACCTTTATGAAAAATATTTACGGAATCAACTTTATAGTTTCTCGGGTTTGTTTTTTGTTGGGCAAATATGAGTTTTGCCTCTTTAATCGGTTCCCCTGTGTATATGTTTAATGGAATAAAATAGTTACGAGAGTTCATAAAACGATGAACTACCGTAGTGTCATTTATAAATACCCTCAAGAAAAGGTCACTATTTATCTCTTTGGATACGAATTTTAAAATATAAGCACCTTCATTATCAATTCTTGTTGAGTGAGCCTTTGAATCAGAGTACCCAAAAACGGAGTTTTTAAAAAGCAGTTTCTGACTTTCGTAAAGTGAAGCATCTATTTTAAGGAGTGAATCAATGTTTTTGCATAACCTTAGACTCTCTGCAGATTTCAGCAGAGAGAGGGGATTATTTACTTTAAAAATCAGCAATTCTCCCGCGTTGACATTTTTATGTTTAAAGTCCAGGTTAAATTCCTTTCCAGGGGCGAATTGTCTGGGACCATCGAAAAAAATATAAGGCTGATTAATTCTGCTTTTAAAAGATATTAAGGCGTTAGTCCCAGCACCCCCCGGGTGTTTTTTAATCCAGTATTCACAGTATTCTAATAGTTCAGAATATGAGCCGGACTGTTCTTTAATTTTTCTCTCTTTTAAAAGTACAAGCTCGTTTACAAATAAAGTTACATTCCGGTATGCCTTAAATTGATTAACGATTTGCTGATAGTCATCTATTTTTGTGTTGTCTGAAATATCTTCAAATGAATGTGTGTTTCTGTAAGAATAATACATCATCTTACTCACGAGATAGTTATCAGGGCGGGTAATCTGAACTTCAAGCAGCTCTTTGAATAATAACTCTAATCTTGAATTGAAAAAATTATATCTATCAGGGTCTGCAACATATTTTTGGATTACAGGTGAAAACCTAACATAGTCACTCTCATTCATTGAACTAATAATACTTATGAGAGCATATTCATAAACAGATGCATCTTGATACCCTGACATAAATTTGGTGCTGTCTATTAATCGGCTCCACTCTGACAAAGATGCCCCTCTTAGCTTTTTTATGTCGGATAAAATCTCTTCTACCCATTGTGATTTTAATTCATTAATCCATCCTTCAGTCTGGTCTCTTTCGAAATAAAAATGTCGTACTAAGTGTTTTAACATGTTACATTTAAAAAGCGTTAGTGCGACAGTGTCATTAAAATCTGACGCTTTTAATGAGTACTCTCTTATGATTGCATTCTTTTGTCTTACATCTATCAACGAGCTGTTCTTTATTATAACCTCCGATGCCAACACCATGTGTTGGTATGACTCTGTAGCTTTTGCCAACTCGTACAGCTCTTTTGCATGTGAAATGGCACTCGATGGCCGTTTCTCACTTTGTGCCAAGTCGATTTTTTTCCACAAACTATCAATTTTAACAGATGAATCCTTCCGGCTCTGTCCAATTGCATTTACAGGATAAGAGATAAAAAATAATGACAACCCCAAAAGGGTAGCTGTAAAAATTAATTTTGGAGATTTCATAAGATAAGGTGTTGTTAGATAGGATAGTAATACCGTAACAACTATCGTGCCTAATCCAAATACCCCTTGAGCACCTCGGCCCACTTAATATACCCTTTGCCAAGCAGATGCAGGCCGTCGTTGGTGTATTCGGGCTTTAAAAATTCACCTGTCTCCTCTTTGAGTGCTGAGTATGCATCGATGTATGTCAAACCCCGTTTTGTACAGAGCTCTTGCAAACCTGCGTTGATTTTCAAAACCTCTTCGCCTCGTGTGGTTGCTTTTAGAAAGAGTCCAAAGCTTGGATTCACAGGTAAAACGCTCTGAATGTGGAGTTTTGTGCAAGGTGAGTCCATAGCAATTTTATCTGCAATTTTCGTAATTGCTCTTACAATTGAGTCTGCAGAAACATCATGAGAAACATCGTTAATGCCAATCATGAGAAAGATTTTGGCAGGCTTACCACTTAAAATTGGTTCGAGGCGGTCGTAAACCCCTTGTGCAATGTCGCCGCTAATGCCCCTGTTTTTAATGTTCTTGTTATCAAATAGTTCATGCCATTCGCCAAAGTGGGTTATGCTGTTGCCGAGGAATACAATATCTGAATTTTTTATTGGGAGCTCTTCAAAGAGCGATGCCCGCTGATGGTAGAGTGGGTGGTATTTCCCCTGAGCAGATAAGATATTTACAGAGAGGAGCATAAGTGAGGCAGATAAAAGAACTGCGCGGACGAAAGTGAATCTGTTTTTCATTGTTTTATAAGAGATTAAACTAAGAATTCAACATTAAAACAACTGTTTAGCAAGCCATTGCATACATTAAAGCAACTGTCTACAATTCATTGCATTCATTAACGCAACTGTTTAACAAACCATTACAATCATTATTGCAATAATAATGCACTGATTACTTTTTAATACAGCAGTAGCCCAAGAAGCCCGGCCACAATAATTATGGTAATGGGACTCTTTTTGCCCCACCAGGTTGCAACAAAGGCCCCACCAAAAAGTGCCCAGCTCTTCCAGTCAACAAAATTGTCCGGAGTCACAAGCAGAATTGCAGCCGAAGCGATTAACCCCACAACTACCGGCTTTATCCCTTTGAGAGCAGCGTTAAACCATCTGTTTTGCTTGAACTGTTTGTACAAAAGAGCAATTAAAAGAATTATAATGAAAGAGGGGAGACAAACAGCAAAGGTTGCCAATGCAGAACCCCAAACATTTCCTGTAACCGTGTAGCCTACATAGGTAGCGCTGTTTATGCCAATAGGTCCCGGCGTCATTTGTGATATGGCGACAATATCGGTAAAGGTGGCGGCATCTATCCATTGTTTGTTTACCACAATCTCTGTCTGGATGAGCGATATCATTGCATAACCCCCTCCAAAAGTGAAGAGGCCTATTTTGAAAAAGGTTATGAAGAGGTTCAGGTATATCATCGTCGGGTAAAGTAAAAGTGAAAAAGGCCGAGGAGTGCTCCTGAGAGGATAATCCATATTGGAGAGATACCCAGTAAAACAATGAGTAAAACGGTAATAATTGGGATAAAGGAGGTGTAAATATTGAGGTTTGCCGATTTTGAAAGGGTTATGAGCGGTACCGCAATAAGGGCTACAACAGCAGGGCGTATCCCCTGAAAAATTCTGGCAACAATTTCGTTGTCTTTGTAATTTTCAAAAAAATAGGCAATTACCAGAATCATTATAAACGAGGGCAATGCACTTCCCAGAGCAGAGACAATACTGCCCTTTACCCCGCGCATCTTTTCTCCGATGAAAATTGATATGTTTATAATGAGTATTCCCGGGGCAGATTGTGAAATTGCAAGAACATCCAGAAACTCCTCTTTGTCGAGCCATTTTTTTCTCTCCACAACCTCACGTTGAATAAGCGGAATCATAGCGTATCCGCCACCAATGGTAAAGGCCCCGATTTTTGCAAAGGAAGAGAAGAGTTGTAAATAGATGTTCATACTACAAAATTAGCTTAAAATCTTTTAAGCCGGAAGAAATGGCAATAAAAATTTATGTATCACATAATCAGGCACATAATATATATGGTGGAAATTTCACGCAAATTATTTTTTAAATCTTTTGTTTGATTAAAAAAAGTCACATATCTTTGCAGCCCGTTTCGAAAATGAAACGCTGAAATGAAAGTTCTTTGATAGCATAGATTATAAGAGTAACAAGGTAGAGGTTTTTAAAATAAAAACTTCGTCAATACTTAATAAAAAGTTTGTCAGGTCAGATCAAGCAAAAAACATTAACATTTTTACAATGAAGAGTTTGATCCTGGCTCAGGATGAACGCTAGCGGCAGGCTTAACACATGCAAGTCGAGGGGCAGCGCGAGTAGCAATACTTGG
>C687J13896_1000707_pt1 | contig 21534 bp, 19 predicted proteins | sample RifGroE2_FD_13896 | JGI IMG/M metagenome (IMG submission 13896)
ATCACCATATCCACCAGTCGTATTCCTGGCACGGACCCAGAGGCATAAAATGATCCAGATGTGCCATTGCGGAGAATAAATCGCTGCCAGGTAATCCACCCATTGCCGTCAATCGCATACCGGACCGCGGCGTTGTACCCTACCCCATCTATAATGCAGGTGTCACCGGCCCGGCACTGAAAATACAGCCGACTGGTGGCATCAACTCCGGCATCATTACTACCTAAAATGACTGTCTCCGACAGGGTAATCGATCCACCAGGGGTAGCTGCTCTGACCTCGACAATATCTCCACCATTCAGATCTACGGCCATCGCTCCGGTTAGGGTCGTGTAATTACACCCAGATGGGCAGACTGTATATGTCGCCCCCCATCCAACACCAGGCAGAGCAACCTGCACCCACACCAGCAACACCGCAATCAATCGTTTCATCATCATATCATCCCACCTCAATTTCATAATCAGCGGTAAACCACCACGCCAACTGCTGCGGCAGTTCAGCACACGCCGTATGTTGCTGCCCCCCCCCACCACGGACGGCATGGCCAGAAGCAGGGCTATGGATAGGAGTTTCTTTTTCATTTCACCCTCTCATCGCGGCTATAGCGCTTGATATAATCGCTGGACACGCGTAAAGTACACCTACAAAAAAATCGCTCTCCATAATTTCGACTAGTGTATATTCGGGATGCACAGAGCCTATAAGAATAATTGTCAGCATAAGTAATACCAGACATATCCAAATAAACGCGATAATCTTCTTTTTCATTCTGGCACCTTTGTCAGCGTGAAGTCGAATTTTTTCTTGCCGCCCTTATAAAGCACGCCCTTTGCTGTTCCGTCAAATTGAACTTCAACGATGTCGATGATATCATGGAAGAACTCATGATTTTTTGGGTGATTGTAATCAAGCCGGTATCCAAAAGGTGCGTGGCTCACATAGAAATACGCTCCCTCAATTCCAACGGCCCGGTTGAATCCCTCACCATCATTGACGACTTTGACATCGCCCAGCTTGTTGAAGATTGCCGCCCAGCCGTGACACTCTACCGCCCATTCGCCGTCCATCATATCGTCCACCATCTAAGCGGCCCGTGCCATGTCGGACCAATAAATTTGTTGTCTGGGTGTGCGCAGCGTTGCAGCTTGCGCAGGTAATACAGGCATTCTGGCCTGCCACAGGTCACGGCTGCAGTGTATCAATCCCGAGGATAAAGGAACTGTTATTCACTGCATTATTCGTAACCGTTGGTATCCATGCGAGCCCGTTTCCTTTTGGATACCGGTCACTGTTCTGACCATCACCCATGATTTGCGAGGTAATTGTGGCGTTATCGATCACATCCAAACCATTACCTGACGCCGAGATAATTATCACCCCCGATGAATCCGCGATTTGCAGATCGCTATTGTCGGTAGGCCCGGTGGCGCCGGGGATAATGGAAAAATTATACACGATTAGGCCCTGATTGATAATCTCCATAATGGACATTGACCGACCATTCGGCGCTGTTGTTGGAATCGCTCCAACGGCTGTGCCGGGCGTAGCGTCAAAAGTGCATGTAATATCAAAATGCCATGATCCTGGCAATGACCCCTTGATCCTGGAAGTCTCGACGCAGGTCATTGCGGCCTGAGCCATTCCGACCATTCCCAGCCACAGGGCAAATAACAACCAAAATTTTTTCATGTCAAAACTCCTTTACGGTGTAATATCATTCCAATATGGAAAGTATTTACCATTTCGCAATTCGAAACCATCACATTCGCCAAGCGGATTTGCCGATCTGGACGAAATGGTTCCATCTGTCCCAGCTCCTGCTGCGGTCACGTCTACAACAAACGATCGGTGAGACCGTGCCATCTCGATCCAATATCCATCATAATAGAAAAGAAGAAGAATATTGTCTAATTTCCCTTCCCAGTTTTCGGAAAGCCTCAATCCTTGACCATCAACAAATATTGGATAATCTGTGTTACTTATACCCAAGAGGATCACAAACTGCCCGCCCACAACAGCGGCATCTATCTGGGGGTCAGACACCATAGTAACAGCGCCACCAGAAGAGACAACAGGGATAATACCCCCATCCGTCGCAACGTCGATTGAGTCCGCCGCCCCCAGTGTCTGCGTTCCACCCAACCCCATGCCCAACTGTTCTGGGCGGAACATACCGGTTGTAGAAACAATTCCGAGCCCGGCAGTATTGTTCTGCTGTTGTCTCCACGCGCCGTTGGCAAGATTTGTTCCATTGCTGGACATGGCGACATTGATAAGAGTGGCAATGCCGTCTACACCAATATTGGTGTTAGTTCCGATTTCACCGCCGATAAACAGCGGGGCGGCACCTATCGACTGATTTGTGATGGTCGCACCATTGTGTGCGTTTGTTTCCAAGTTGGCGGCATTGAAAATAATACCCCCACCACATTCATCCATCACCACGCCATCATACAAATTGACGGCTGATAATTTGTTAAAAACTATCTGATTAACCCGCTTTGTCCCGGCAAGAATACCAACCATATTGAGGCCGATACCCTTTTGTACTCCGTCTCGGATCAGCACGTTTTCCAAAAGAGCATGGTAATTCCCGCTTTGACCGGCAACACCTCGAATCTGAAGACCTATTGTAGCGTTATTGTTCAGGTTGTAAATTGTGGTATTCTTCAATGTCCATCTCCACTGAGACGCAATGTCAATTCCGATTGATCCGGCGGCCATATTATCCATATCAACCTGAATACCGTCAATGTCAAAGCCGAAATCCGTTCCGGCTTTATAAGCGAGAATACCGATCGCAACGGCTGCTGTCGGTTTGAAAACTGTCCGTGCCGTTGCATGCGTTCCGGATGTAAAAGATTTAAATCTTACACCAGGGTCAACTTCTATTGTCACTTCCGGTTCATACGCTCCGGGAAGCGCCCACACCGTCCCACCACCGACCGCGGCAAAAAAATCAATCGCTGCATTAAAAGCCGCGCCGGTTTCTCCCCACCAGTTTCCGGATACCTCACCCATCCTACAACTTACCCCGGCAACAACCGTCACATCATCGCCAACCCACTGATGCGCAGGGGCAGCGATAATCCCGCCATTCACGGTCAGCGTTTCAACACCAGTGCCGTTGACCCGGCCCCCGTTAGTAAACCACAAATCAAGAGTGGTGGGCGTTATAGGGCTTTTACCACCAAGAGAAATGACATATGGTATCATCAGAGTGGTCGGATTGCTACCAATGGCAGTCACAGCGGCGTCAAGGTCGTCGTTATAATTGCCGATATAGTCTATTTGGGGGACTGTGACGGTCTGGGTGGTAAAATTGGCGAGGTTGGTGCCGGCGCTATTCCACCCAATAAGATTGTTGGCAATGGGCGCCGGCACCGTATACGGATTGGTTGAACCGGTTGTAACCGAGACGGAAAAACTCCGTCTGATCTGTTCCCGCAGTTGTTGCAGGATGCGGGCCTGTTTGTCAAGCTCCGCCTCGAACGTCTCGTAAAGGGTAGCCATCCCTTCGGTAAAGTCCGATTCCTGGGAAATCGGAACATCAAACACGATAATGATATAATACCCGGCGGCGTATGCCTTTGGGGTCACACCGTCCGTTTCCGTGATTATTACCGACCCACCGAACGAGCAGTTGCTATTCGTACAGGATACGTAATAATTGACCCCTTCCACAAGGGTTGTTTCGGTGCCATTCGCATCGGAAAGGATAACCGCAATATCCCCACTGTCGGCAATTCCCATGGTGAAAGGAAATGTCGTGAGAATACCGTTGCATGCCTGTTTACTTCGCCCACTATTTTCCGCTACTGTCATTTTGCCACCTTTGGTCCGGCTTTAATTATTTTTGATTGCTCTTTAAGTGATTCCTCGAAGGTGATTTCTTTGTTTCTCAACCGCCGTGTCACGCCTTCCATTTTATTATTGAGAAATTCTTGACGAACCTTCATTTTTTGGTACGGGTATTGTAAATCATATTTCTTATCTACTCTACCAATATCGAACGGCAACGCATAATTTATTGGGTCACGAACAGATTCCTCGAAATATGGGGTCATCCTGGCGTCAAGATCATCACTGAGAAGTGGAAGATTTGCTTCGATTTTCTCAATAAATCCTTTCGGATGCCGATACACCGGGTCAAGAATCGTATTCACGTAACGCACAAATGCCGACGCGGGGATTACCTGCTGGACGGTAAATCCGGTTTGGGAAGAGAATTTATAATCAATATCCCCGGACAGGGCAGAAAATAAAGACCCGACCGATTGAGTGGACGATTGACTGCCCACAAACTGCCCGATCCCTTCCGAGATTGCAAACAGCTTTTCCACCTGGGAATCCGTCATTGACTCGGGCCGTTGCTCGTAATAATGTTTGGCCGCGGCCGGCAATCCAAAAGACATGGCGAACGGCCCGAGATACCACAAGGGTATCCAATCATCCCCGAACCGGATGGAATATGGTTTGCGTCCGGATGCGTAATACCATGCCTTTTCGTCTTTATTCGACGGAGGCGTCCAGGTGGTTTCATGACTCGCCGCCATCATCGCACCAATTCCTGTAATGATCGAGCCGCCGAGAATCTTACCCAATACCTCGGTATCAGCCAAAGTTTTAGGGTCACGGGCCAAACCCAGCGGGCTCCGCTCCATCATCTGAATTGCTTTGTTGATCGGTGTCCGGAGAAACGGGACATACCATTTTGAGATCGGGCCGAGTATCGGAAGCTTCCTTGATTCCTGCAGCAACACACCGAGAGATGATAACGCCTTGGATGGATACGACAGGCCCGGCCCTTCCGGGTCAAGTTTGTCACGGTAAAGGTATGACTGAGAAACGGACGCCGCTTGACGATATGCTTCTTCAGGAGATACACCCTGTTTGGTGAGACGGGCTATTTCACCAGCACCGATCAAAGCGGCGTTAAATTTGTCACAAGCCTCCATGAATCGGGAAACAACCGTCAATGACTTTGGGATTTGCCGGGTCCGGGCCGCTTCAAATGCGTTTTTGGCTTCCACCCCGATTTCCGGTTTTTCCATCGTGGAAAAGTTCCCCATCTTCCATGTTTCCCGGAAAGCAACCATGGCGTTTGGGACGGCGTTGACAGTTGCTTTCAGGTAAACCGGAACGTCAGAGATATAAACCTCCCGCTGCTTTCCGGTGAAAAGTGCCTTGGTATAATCAATTGCCCCCATTGTGGTGATATCGTATGGGCGGGTGATAAACGTGTTAAAAAGATTCTCAGAAATATTCCTGGCATGAGTGCGTGGGGAGGAGAGCATATTTTGATACCGATAAGCATCAAACAGCTCTCCCACACCGGGGGGTACCTTTTTTGCAACAACATCAATCATCTGCAGACTAAGATCTGCTTTATCCGGCCCGTCCGGTAACTGATTGGCCCGCCGGTGGAGATCCATAATCTCTTTCTGCTCATCTCGGGTCAAGGTGAATGATTCGGGTTTACGGCCAGTTATCTGATCAAGGATACCATATCGTTTCCGCACGGAATCAAGCTGTTTATTTCCCCACTTGATAAACGCCTGCGGGGTGTTTTTACTCCACAAAGAGGCGGCCTGGTTAAACTGCCCGGAGGCCCGCAACTCTACGTCATATAACTCGGTCATCTCAACCGCCCGGTCAAAATCTCCCCGACGGTTGAACTCCTTCATCAATTCAACAAAGGCCGCGCCCTTCTCGGCGGACGGTTTCGCATCGCTTTTGACGAAATCAATCACCGACTGCAGACCATCGGTAGCGATACGATCCTTGACTTTTGCCACCGTCTCAGCATTTGTCTTGATGGTATATTTCTGCGGATCAACCGCCGCCACTTTCTCGGCCAGTGACGGCATTTCGTTAAATATCTGTTTTACACCTGGTCCGGCTTTACCTTTCTGTTTTGCCTTAATTGCCCGCTGTGATATGCGAGGGTCGGCCTCGGCCGCCTCGGGTGACTCTTTAACCGTCTCGATAAATTTGCGCTGCCGGGTGGCCGGAGTATTTACCGATGGTGTCCCTTTACCGGGCGGCAGTGTGACGGCACCTTGTTGATTCTGTATGAATACCGGCAGCTGACTGTTGATACCTTCCGCGATCTCATTAAGCCCCAGCCGGCCACCGGGCGATGTGACCGAATACCCTACACCTTTGAGAAACCCTTTGGCAAATGGTCTGACCTTTTCGCCCTCCGGAGCGTTGGCCGCATCCTCGGCGCCAAAAATTGTGCCCATGACCGGCGCCCGAAGGTATTGCTTAAGAGGATTGATCATCTTGAACACACCGTGGAGTGTGCCGGTTTTGGCCGCGGCAAGCAGCCCCGCAGATATAGGATTTGCTGGATTCTCGCCGGCCGCCGCCATGAAAGGGAAGGTATACCCGCTGGCCACGTCAAGCGCAAAAGTGGTGATGCCGGGAATTGCTTCACCGATCGCCTCAGAAATTACCTCGTCAAGAAAGCTGATACCAACTTCATCCACACGGCGTTGCCAATACTCGGCGTTTTGCTTAAGTTGATTGGCCGCAGTTTCAAAAATACTGGATGACTTACCAACCCCTTGTGCCTCCAGATAATTTGCAATACTGTCCATATGGACAGAAAACGCCGCTACGCCCCGATTGAGTGCGGCCATGGAATTGTACCCTTGAGCCATGAAAGGTCGCGCAAACTCGCTCAGGGTGTCCGAGAAGTCGTACTTCTTTTGCTGAACTTGCTCGACCGCTGTATCCTTCGACCACTCGTTAAAAAACCCGTCCAAATCAAACGGGGGCGGGTCGGTGGGCAGAGCATCAGACACAGGGGGTGGAGGGCCGGACGGGTCAGAGCCTAAAGGGCCGGACGGATCGATCCGGATAGTGCCACTTGATTGGCGTGTCCAGGATATATCATTCGGCATTTTGTTGCCTCTGCAGCTCTTCCATTTGTTTGGTGGTAAATTCCTGTTGATACTTATTCATTTCGGCAAAACTGATAGAATATTCCTGACCGATGGCAATGGCTTTCCGCTTTATATCCTGCCTGGTAAGGGTTTTTTTGGCCGATGTCTGCTCCTTAATCCAATCATCAAGAGCGAGCTGCGCTTCAGCGGTTCGCTGTGTCTGTAAAGGGGTGTTCTGATATGCTGCGTTAAGTCCGACCTTCGGAAAAATCAGACCGTGAATGATGGTATTGCCGTCGCTGCGTCCTGCTGTTATTTCTGATCCTAATTTCGTATCCACCTTATTGATATATTGCTCGTAATCTTGAGTGTTAAGGTTTGGATTACCGGCGATATATCCGTAAATTTTCGCCGGGTCTTCATTCGTATCGATCATATGATTGATTTTTATGATCTCGATAGACCGGGCCGTATCATCGACCTTTTTATCAACTTTGGTCGCCTCTTTTACTTTCGTCGTCCAGGAGGCAAGTTCATCGCCGGTAAGGTTCTGTGACCGTTTAAGGGCGGGAATAATCGCGCCGTAATCCCCGCTGACAAAAAGCTCGCCTATCGTTCTTTCTTCCTTGTCATGAGCGACTTTTTTCTCATCCGCAATGCGTTTTTCCTCAGCGGCCGCAATCACCTTTTCCGCATCCTCGTTTTGCTTTTTCCGCAAGATAGCTTTTTCCGTTTTGGCCTGTCGGATCTTCGGGTCAAGTCCAGCGAAATCACCGGTCTTCAACGCCTCAAGCGCGGTCACGGGGTCGGCCTCAATCATCTGGTCGGCCCGGACCTGTTCGGATTCATCGATGAATTTCTGAATCTTCTCTTCCCCCTGGGCCTCGGTAAGAAATCTACTGGCGACCAGTGTGGCCACCCCGATCTCAACATCCTTGGCGATCATCTGCCGGCGGAGCGGGTCCGGCTCACCAGCATAATTCTGCAATGACTGATTATAGGTCGTCTCGAACCCCCCGAGCGCCCGCTTGCTCATTACGTCCCGCTTTTTGGCCCGAACTACATTAGAAAAATTAAGTGATTCTTGAGAAAAGCGCCGCTCAAAAGCAACCTGCAAAACCCGATCCCCGCCAACCTGCGCCATATATTTATTGCGGAGTTCCGTAAGTTGCGCTTCCCGGTCTTTGTCAAAATTTTGATAGTCATCCCGGTCGAGATACGATTCCCCGAGTGCGTCGAGATCGGATTTTAAACCGTTGTCAATTTCGATTGATTTGAGGGTCCGTTCCGCGGTGGCCTCCTCTTGCTGCTGACGAGATATCGTATCGGCGGCCTGCAGGCCCATCTGCGCGATTTGTGACCCAGCCTGAGCCTCGGTGCGGCTTACCCTGGAAAACTGCGCCGGATCGATTCCGGGCACCTGTGGCGACGCATCTGATGTGAATGTTGGGATCTTAGGCATTATTTTTTAACCGGGGTAGTGGGTTTTGATTTACCAACTTGACCCGATGAATAGGCGGAATAGGCGGAACTGGCCGCAGAACCAAGACCGGTCAACAAGGTGGCGCCCGCCGCCCGCCGCCCGGCAGTGGCCGCCTGTTTTCCGTAAAATCTCCGAAACCCTGCTTCCTCTTTGGCACCGAACCGAATATTAAGCGCCTCCTTTTCCCCCTCAGCAGCAGTGTCTGCCATCACGGTTAAAGGTGAACCTGACGAAATGTCAACCCCGGCCTTCGCATACATTGCCCGTTGTGAGGCGAGTAACCGTCGTAATCTGCTCCTCGAATTTTCCTCATCCTGGACACCCTTTCGCTCAATGGCCGTAGCTTGAAGATTATTGCCAGCCTGTTCGTCCGCCCCGGCCTGGGCCTGTGCTTTAGCGGATGCATAGCTACCAGCAGCAGTCAGCGCGGCCAAAGCATAACCAATGTACGGAATGGCAGCAGCCATCAGAACACCTTTGCGTATAGGTGAAGGGTTTCCCCGTTCGGACCGAATTTTTCCAACCGTCCTTCAAAAACAAAACCAAGTTTTTTGACCAACCTGAACCCCTTTTCAAACCCTTCCACGATTAAAGCTTGCACCCGGCGAAATTTGTGTCGTTTTATCAAAAAATTTAGTCCGCGCAAAATGGCTCGATAAACGATAATACCATGAACCGACCGTGGTATCAACACCCAACATTCTCCAAACGTATCATCAATCATGGCTATTCCGCCACACGCTTCCGGGATATCCTCGATCATGAGGGTAAATGCCGGCCCCACCGATTCCCATCTCTCTGCCGCCTCTTCCCACCCCTTAACAGACGACAGAAAAAAATCCGCCTCTCTGACCTGACGATCATAAAGCTGGTATGCGTGATGTGGTTTATACTGGACAGTTTCAATTTTCATTAACGGTGATCCCAAACGTCAAACCGAGGATGGTCATCGGTAATGGTTTATCCTGTGTGATCAGCACCGGGGAATCCGTCCCCCATTTGCCATCGAAACTCATCGGTCCTATTTCACCGGTGAAAAGAACCGATCCCGTACCCGTTCCGATCTTCATCGATTCGAGATGATCAATATCACGGCCGATTTTTCCGCAAGGCGTTTCAAAAACCGAAACCATTACCTCGTTGATCCGTTGCTTGTTGCCGCGGGAAACACCTTGCTGTGTGGCGATATACGGTTTCGTTGGTTGAAGGGCATTTTCTACGGGGAGCCCGATGTGAATCTTATTTCCGTAATGCCCGACCGTAACCGCGCCCCCTACGATAGTTCGTTGTGAATCAGCGGCACCATCGATAACGATGTCCACTGTCTTGCCCTCCAAGTGATCAAGCCCGGTGGTAAACGCTTTCTGAACCTGGAGAGCCGTACCGCCGCCGGTATACGCGGTCCACCCGGTCGAATCAAACCCGGATAATTCAAACCCGGCCCCGGTAGGATTAGCTACCGTATAAGCTGTTGTCAATCCTATGTTTACCTCCGTCATCCCCTCGACATCGTATATCCTAACCTTCTCCCCGCCGGAAAAAGTATTAACCGCACTGACCACTGCTGGATTAGCCTGTGTGATATTGGTGATTGTCAGCGGATCGCCGCCGTCAAAAGACACCCCGGCATGAACGAAAAAGCTATCCTTGATTTCCCCGTAAAGATCGATAGGCGTGAAATATTCAACATAACGGACGGTTGCCCCTTCAATTTCTCGGCGCACAATCACCCAGATTTGATCCTCTTCCCCGTCCTCACTGATAACTCCGATGGATTCAAACGCGCCATCAGTAACCACGCGGAACCAGGCGTAAATATTCTCTGCCACTTCATAAGTCATTCCGAGCAATTCCCCATCGGCCCGGATCGCCCAAACGATTGGGAACGGTGATTGTTGGAAAGCAGCATCGGTAATCCCGGATAGTGCTTTAGTTGCGCCTTTGGCAATATGACTGGCAATCCTGGTCATGTTGGTTGGAATATATTTTTCCTGTTCAAGGGTATAATCCAACTTATAAACGTCCAGTCCGGACAAACTCACCCACATGAATGAATCACTCACCTGCAAAACTTGCAGATTTTTGACACCAAGGCCGATCTGTTTTCTGACCGAAACATTCGTCTGAGTAAATGGATCGACCGAACTTGATGCCCCCATCTTCCACACGCCGTTTGTGGTCCCGATAAATAGGTAGTCCCCGCCAGCCACCCACCGGATTGATTCCACCTGGCCGTCCGAAACGACTGTAAACTGAATGGCGGAATCATCCGCCTCGGCGTTCCTGGCGAAATTATAGTAATCCGCCGAGGTACTTAAGTTGATCATCTGGGGATGGCCGACTGACCCGGCGCAAACAAAACGTTGTTCAAAAAATCCACCACATGATGGGTACCCGTCCGTTGCGTCCCATATCTCCTCTTCCATGGTCCAAACATTTGTTGCGTCCGTTGAATTTAACGGGCTCAATATCTCGCCGCGGGCGGAAATAGCAGAATCAATTTTGGTAATCTGGATGCAACCATTATTGATAAAAATATATTTTCCCAAATCAGCGGTACGAAAAACTCCTACGGACCCGGAGTCAACCCGCTGAACAAAATCAGCGGCATATCCATATGTGGTGTCTTCCGGGTCCTGTCCATAATAAAGACGAAGGTAAATGGTATCATAACCAAGACCGTCTACATCCCCCCAGCCCCAGTTATTTAAACTCCCGGCCAACGCGCCGGCCGTACCTTGCACGATAACAGCGGAATCAACCAGGATTGAATCCGGTTCGGTTGAATAATAGAACGGCGCCCCAATCGACAAATAATATTCACCGCCGACCGAACTTGCTTTCCAGTTATCTGCACCAGGATCAATAAGGTTGGTCGTCGCGCCGTTCGGATTAAGAATACAGATTTGACCCTTGCGGGTTCTATCCGGCTGCAGAGTAAAAACCGGACTGAATAACAATTTCCAATCACCGGAAGGAATTGCGCTGGTATTCGGGAAATCATCAAGAATATCGGCAACCACGATCTTTGCACTGGTATAGGACGTAATGGACGCCCGAGCGGAACCGTAAGAAATCATTCGGCCCACGTCAGCGGTAAGAAACACATCAACGCTTGCGGTAAATGTCTTACCTGACCCTGTTGTAGCAGAAGGGGTCAGCGTAGCGGCAAGCACATGGCCTTTCTCTTCGGTAGGTGGTGGGGAAAATTTTGCCTCTGTAAAAGTCCAAACCGTGTGGCTGGTTCTGGTCAATTTTCTTGTGGAATAATCCGGATGGAAAATAAAAAGGACATCGGCGGATTGCCGAAATTTAAGGTACGGAAGATCTGCTTCCTGATACGGGGTTACAACTTCAACACCGACTATTTTCGCGCCGTCCTTATAGACCCAGATGTATTCTTCCCCGATCTCAAGCATGTAAGCCTGTGCGGTGGAAAAGGTGAAAGGGACCATTCTGGATCGTTTGGAAGAGTCATTCGTCTCGTTGACAAAATACGTGCCGGGCATCCTTTGCACACCACCCTCAACCATTGGAATAAACCCTTTAAGGGTAAGGCAACCCGATTGATATTTATCGAGATCCCCCCGTATATCAAGCTTCGGGGAAATTTCACCACCGTTAAAATTATTTCTGATCGGGGTTTGTTTCATGCCTCGTACTCATAGCCAAAGACATCCATTATCGCGTCAGCATCAGCCGTCGCCCCGGTCACTGGAATTATTCCGAACTCGTCCCCGGCGTCGTAAATCGTAAATTTTGCCGTAGGCGCAGGAATAACCTTGCAATCAGTGCTTGCTGTCAAAGCTGAAAGGTCGGTTGCCGTTACCCATGTATCAGCCCCGGCGCCATCGCCGATGTCGAAATCAGTCCCATCGGCCAGCGACAAGGTAGGATTCCTGATAACCACATAGAGGGGAACTCCTTTTTTCCCTGGTGGCACGGTATATACTATGCTCTTCGGATCTCCGGCCTGGAGATGGACCGTAGCCGAATCGAGAAGGGCGACAGTTTTTTGTTTAGCATCAGCCATGTGTTAAAACCTCACCACTATGAACAAGAACCTCGCCGTCATGGCAAACAATCGATTGCAGGCTAGTGGTTATCAATGCCACAACCTGGGCCTGAGTATAGTATCTTGTGTCCATTGCTGAGTCGATAAAATCGATGGCAACACCACCGGAACCATCATCGGTTGACGTTACCCTGCCTGTTGTCCCTTTTACCTTTCCTGATAAATGAGAAACGCTGACCACCTTCCGATCAGCGTTAACGGTCAATAATCGACCAAGTATTGCATTAGGAACGAAAACATACCCGTCAGCAGGAATATCGGCAAACTGAAATATCTGCCCGCCGTCAGTCCACCTATTTTCCGTCAGTTGACGTAATTTTCGTAATCGTTTCATCGTCCTGCATATACCCAATCCGTACTACCGGTTTCATTGGTTATCGAACCGCTGGAACGATTCAACGCTTTTGCTTTTCGTAGACGACTATCGTAAAGGGTCTCCATTGCTTCCAGTTTTTTCAATGATTCTGTAAGGGCCAGCGCAACGGACGCGGCGAGCCGAGCGGAAACCGTCCGTATAAAAGTGGCGGAATATCTTGCCGGGTTTTCTTCCCGACGAACATATTTTATCGAAAGATTGGATTCCGAATTATCGTAATCACAAAATAAACATTGCGTTCCATCATCCAATGCTTCGATAACATATGGGTATGTATTCGGATAAACCGGCGGATCGTCCTCTTTATCTTCGCAGACTCTAAGAAAATCCGCCGGCAATGTGTAGGCGTAGTCAAACCCCTGAACCGGTGTCTCGGCATTCGCCACAAGCAACACCCGCGTCGTGGCAAATGACCAATCATCAGCCTCAAGCACTTCATCCCGCACATACTGCCAATTGTCATTTAATCGATTGGCCGCCGTGGATGATTCGGTGAGTGAATCAATCTTGCTGACACCAAGCTCTGACAATGCGAGATTGTAAATGCCGATGACTGAGTAGGCCATAGATTACTCCTCAACCGGTTTGGCTTTGCAGCTCCGTTGGTGTGTCCGAAGAGATGCGTCATTCTTCCCCTCAAACTCTTTACACCACGGGCACAGGTGCGACTCGGGGGCCGGCTCAAACCTGGCAACACCAGGGATAATGCGGGTGCCGCCCATAGCCGGGGTAGTTTTGTTACCGCGGACCTTGCAATAAATCTCCGTGCCGGGTGGCCACCCTTCAAAATGAGAGGCGACCGGGGACATCGGGTCAAGATCATCGGTATCACCGGGATAATAGTGCCGGGACTTTGTTGAATCAACGCACTCATTGATGCATTTTACTACGGGCATAAAATCCTCCATGAAAGGCCGGCCGCGCGATCCAGCGGCCGGCCGGGGGTGGTCGGTTATTCAGGGCCGGGGCCGAACCACATATCGGCGGCGCCTGCCGTTGCTACTTCATTGACGATATCAAAAAGTCCCCTCGCATACTGCAGCAGGGGAATATTACCGCAGGGAACGAAAAAATGCGCCCCCGCGGTAAGACTGGCCACCGGAATGAACATACCGGTATGTTTGGTGGTGGGCGCCGTGGAAGCGCCGTGGACAGTCCACACATTCGCGCCACTGTCCAGTCCTGTAAAGGTGGTGGTTACAGCAATGTGCAGACCAAAATTACCGCCCATATTGACCGCCGGCGTGGTGATACCGAAATTTGCTTCATCATCGGTATACTCGTCTGCAGCGTTACCAAGTACCTGGGCGGCGCAAAGGGCGAGTTTATAATCAGACATTCCCATGATATTCTCCTTATGCTACTGCGGTTTCAGTTTCGAGGAGTTTCTCGGCCAGCATCACCGGGATTCCGCGGAACTTTGTGACGTTCATGCCCCAGACCTCAGAAGCCTCATACCGCACATTGTTCTTGTCCTTGGCCCTGATGTCAAGCTGATTCTTGATACCGCGGGAAACAAAGATGGTGGTACTCGGGTCTTGTCCACTGTCCGGCAGATTATTGATGGCGACAATCAACTGATCCTCGTCAAAAATGTTGGTTGTACCGGACACTTCGATGTTAGCGATACGCTGCACACATCGCTCATCTTCGATGGTCAAACCAAAATTCCACACGAAGTGAGTGCGAAGCACCTGCATCAAACCGGAGGCCGATTCCTTGGTCACTTCACCAAGATCCTCGATCTGCAGGCCGCCGGGCAGATTTTTCGGATAGGTACCGACAACTTTACCCTCACCGAACTGAACAACCATGATGCTGGCGGTATCGCCACCGGAACCGCCGGCACTTACCACATGGTACGGCCAGGTTGAATCACCATTGGGACGACGGGTCAGCGAATTGAATCGGGTACACATGCCGTTGATGCCGCGGGAGTCGGTGGCAAGATTACCATACCACAGGGCGCTCTCCGCTTTCTGTGTCATCGCTTCTACCTTTCGTTGATCCTTCCCCTCACGCCATTTGTTCGGATCGTTCTGAATGGCCCACAACGCTTTATCGACCTCGCTGTAATCCTCAACAATACAGATCGGGTCAGTGAACGGAATGGTGTGACTGGCGGTCGGTGTTACAGGTTCGTTAAACCGGCGGAAACCGGGGGACGGAAGATAACTGTCACGGCTGCCGATATTGCTCATGATGTTGTTCGAGGGAATCATGGGCAGAATGGCAACCAACGGACATTTCCGGGAAAGGGTTTTTGCTGCTGCAATATACGATCCCTGACCGTCCAAGGAGGTATACTGGTTAACAACATCCATCAGGGTGTTGTATCCTACAAGTGCATTTGTGGTCATGTTTTCTCCTTAACCACGCTTCGGATTCGGCACTTTATAAATCGACTGAAAACTAGGAACAACCGGCTGCGGTTCACTTTTCGGCATACCGGGGATACTCAGGTCATCACCAATGGCATTGCCGATCAGGTGAAAGACTTTAAGCATCCTGGCGTCATTGCCGATTTTACCGGCGGCGGTTTCCAATTCCAAGACCTCTTTGAAGCCCGGAACAGCCTTTTCAAAAGCGTCATAACCTCGGCGCGTCAATTCAATGTTCTTATCGTAATCAGCTTTCCACTCCGCTTTGAGGGCGGTATCAGCCGCCGTAACAGCGGCAATCGTTGCCTCTTTATCGGCCTTGGCCATTTCAGACATGAAAGAGTCCCAACTTTGAGAGATGACACCGGCCTGATCCTTGTTCAATTGGGCCTTATGAAATACTCCCCTGGCCCAATCGGTCATTTTCTGGTCGTGTTCAACTCCGTCGGTCTTTGGAAACTCATACTCGTCCGGTTTTTCGGGCACACCGAGTGCTTTGCGAAAAGCTACAATATCCTCAGGTTTTGCATCGTCCCCCGGTTTGAAAATCGCCTTTTCCAGTTTTGACGTAAGCCCATCACGTTCCGCCTTGATCTCCAGAGCCGATTTAACAAAATCACCCGGTTTCTGGAAAGTCTTGACATATTCGTGGGACTTGTACTCATCCGGTAAAGCCGCTCGCCATCCCAAGTTATTGGCATCTTGATCCCCACCCGCCGGGGGTGGATCATCCGGCGAAAAGGTCACTCGATTAAAAAATTTCATAAAAACTCCTTGTTAAGTGTTAATTGACTGATCTACCCATTTCCCAACAGTTGGTACCGTCACACATCAGGGTAATTACATCATCGGCCGAAGACACCAGATTTCCGGCGAGTTTCAGGTTATTTCCATCCGTAAAAGTTAAAATGCCCTCGAAGCGCAAGACCAACATGCGACCGTCTGTGGCGTCGGCCGCTGCGATACTGGTGATATTGTTGGTTCCGGTAATGTCAAAATAGGTACCGTCCCCGAGATCGAGTTCACCACCGGCCGGAGATGCAACATCCGATCCGTGTTTCAAATTGGTGGTACCCGCCAGAGTGACCGCTTTCCCAGCGGCCGGGGTCGCCGTAATGCCGCCGGCGGTCGCCGTCAATGCAATGGCTGCCGCATCGGTTCCCTGGGTATTCGTCACCACGATTGTTTCAGAAGTACCTACGTTTGTGGTCAGGGCAATGGCAGATGCGGCATCATCTTTCGAGCCGATCAGTACTTGCCCGCCGTCAATGGCCACATTCTTCGCGGCCGCCGCATCGATATTCACACCGCCGGCCGTGCTAATGGCACTGATGGCCGATTCGTCGGTGCCCTGGGTATTAGTCACTACAATGGTTTCCGTCGCTCCGGTATTCGCGGTCAGGGCAATCGCGTTTGCGGCGTTGTCCTTCGAGGAAATCAGAACCTGCCCGCCGGCCAGATCAATATTCTTCCCAGCCGCTGCATCTGCATCGATGCCGCCGGCCGTCGATGTCAGAGTAATCGCACCTTCCGCCGTACCCTGGGTATTTGTTACCACGATGGTTTCCGATGTGCCGATATTGGTTGTAATGCTGACCGCTGACGCCGCGTCGTCTTTACTCACCAGGGCCACCTGGCCACCGGCGATATTGGTATCCTGTGCGGCGGCGGCATCGATATCAACCCCGCCGGCCGATGCCTGCAGGCTGATTGCATCGGTCCCGGTCCCGGCGGATGACAAAATCACGCTGGAGTCGTTTGCTCCGGTGACAGAAAGAGTCAGGTCGTCAGCCGCCCCGTCTGATGCGATGGTAACGTTCATGGCCGCTCCGGCCGTGCCGGTGATATCCGCAACACCGGTAAAAGCTCCAAGGGTCGAGACATCCCATGTGGTTGAATCAACGGCCACGGTTTCATTACCGGTACCGATGGCCGCCGCGATTGTGTCACCATTGGTCAGTGATATCGTACTGCGGTAGGTGGTATTGTCAACATCATAGCCCTGCATCAGTACGGTCTGCGCCGTGGTGGTGCTGGACTTAACACCTTTTGCCGTTGCAAAGGTGATATCTCCGGTCATCCCAATGGACGGGATACCCGTAAAGGCGCCGGCGGATGAAATATCCCACGAAGAGGTGGCGATTTCCACCGTACTTGTTCCATCCCCAAGGGTTACAACCCCGTCGGCAGACAGCGCCCCGGAAAGATCTGCGGATGTTCCGATAATCGCCCCAGTCTTCGATACCTTGAATGCGCCGTTGCCGGCCTGGATGTCGTCGCCGGTGCCGGAATTGACGATGTTTACCGAATCTTGCGTAGCGTTCGCGCCGCTGGTGATCTGGAGTCCACCGGTGGCCGCCGAACTTCCGGGCGTCGGGGTGACGGCCAGCAGATAGGCCGCATCCGCATCGGTATTGGTGATTGTCACCGCCCCCGTGTCCGCGGTAATGGTCCGGCCAGCCCCCGCCCCGCCCTGATCATAAGCGTTATCGAGGGTGTTATCACCGGCTCCGGTCGTCAACTGTGTAGCCGCCCCGGCATCGTCTTCCACAAACACGCCGGCGGAAGTGGCATAGATCGCCCAATGACCGGTGGGCGGCGTATCCATTGAACTGACCTCGGACAACTCCAACCCTTGAGAAATCATATTACGCCACGCCTGGAACGCTCTACCCCCGATAACTCCTTTTCCATCAGCTTGCGGCGGTAAGAACTCTTCCGCAGAAACAGCGGTAACGCTCATGAAGAGCGCCGCGCCGATCAACAAAATCTTTTTCATCGTTTTTCCTCCTGCGGCGTTATCGCCGTAAATGCGTTAAGTACCTGCGGGAGCGTTCCTTGATGGAATACGCCACACCTGTTCAAAATCGTCACGCCTACATTGTACTCTGCGACGTTGGCCGGGTTATCCGGGTCAAGAGTACACCCGAAATGACACGTGGTCAAGATATCTCCAAGAACCTCAAGCCCCAACGGGCTCATAAACACGGCACGGTATTTGTCTATCACTCGGCACCCATCAGCATGCCGGCCGCGCTATTGGAGTCGATACCCTTGCCGGCGGCCGGCATGGCCTTAGCCGTAGCGATTGCTTGCTCAAGAGCCGCCTGTTGCTCTCTGGCCTGTTGCCTGATCTGGCGTATCTGTTTGACCTTGTCCGGGTCGTTAAGATCCTTTTGCGGGAAACCGCGGGCTGTCAGGCCGTCCCGAATTGTGTTATCAAAATTCACATGGTCAATGGCATCCGGGGCCACAGCCATTACCTGACCGATAAAAGCAAGGCCCTGATCAATACCCTGGCTGATAAACATTTTACGCTGTGCCTGGGAGAGCGGTCCCATATACTGAATATTGATTTCCCCTCCGCCGTAATCTTCCAAAATCGGAGGGGGCGCCGGGATGCGGCCAGCTCGCTGCTCGTTCATGAACACGGCGTCATGGATCGGGCTCATTGCCTCGGTTTCCAACCGGCCGACCCTGGGTCCAAGGACCGCCGCCTTCTCGCCGCCCATCTCGATCACCTGTGTGGCGGTTATCTCGACCTTCTGCAGGGCGGCCTGGGTAAGCATGAGAAAAAAGTCAATCTGAAAATGGTCCTTGATTTTCTCAGCAAGCCGGTCCTGCATCTCAAGTCCGAAAGGGAGTTGCAGCCCTTCCATGAGTGGACGCGGCAACCGGTCGGCTGACATATTGTCCACCCATGTCCAACCACCGGGGCCGCTCCGGATGGACCCGCGCAAATCACTCGGGCCAACCATTGGGGGCTCAACCATTTTGTGGGCCGCCACAAGATTGGTTTTAGCGGCCTGATTGCAGGTCATAGCATCCACAAAAGCGTCCCACGCCGGGCTCCGGCCGTACCATTCGTCCGAGTTTTTACGCCACCGCCATGTGACAAACTGCTGATGGGATGTCCCGGACTCAAGAAGAAGTTTCTTGCCGCTGGTCAGCACCCACACAGAAGCAAACGGCTTATTGCGGCCATTCATCTTGCCGGGGTCATAGTCCTTGCGGGGGAATCGGGCATGGATAACCTCCCTCTCTTTATGCCGGTTGGTTCGGTAATCCTTCTCAAATTTCGGATCATTCTTGACCATTTGGTCATAACCGAACTTCTCAACCAATTGCTTGAGGGTCAAATTATACTTGCGGTAATTGGTATCGACCACCCCGAAATAATTCTCAGCGCAATAGCATTCCCGAAAATGAGGGACGGTAAAAACATTCCGGCCGCCGGCGATGTCCTCGTCAATGTTGATCGTGACCGTTCCGACTGTTACCGCATCACGAACAAACTCCGGGGCCTGCTCGTAAAGGTTGCTGGCAAGAAAAGCGGCGTACATGCACTCTTCGCAATCTTCCAACCATCTTTTTACCTCGGGGATGGAGTCAAGGCGTTGTCCGTATCGTGTTTTCTGGGGGAGCGCGTAGGAAAACCACTTGAAAGATTTGCTGATGGTGTAACCGGTAAGGCCGTCGGTAAGGAGATTTACCGCCCCGATGGCGGTTCCGTCATAAACCTGAATACCTGTTTTTTGGCCCTTCAGGGTCTTGTCGTTGATTTTTCTCCGACCGTGGTAAATATACGTGAGAATATCGTCAATCATCGACTCATAGGGCCGCCTGATCTCAGCAAGGGCCTCCTGAGTGCTCATGACCTCTTTGACGATATCTGAATCAACCAAGGGTGTTCCTCGTTCCAGGGGCGTTGCCGGCGACACCGGTCGGTCCGGTCACAATGGTCGAGGCAAATCCTTTCCTTTTCCGCAACCGTTCGGATTCCCTCAACGCCGCTTCCTTCACTGCCTCGGTATCATCCGTAACCGGTGGGGCAACAAAGGCTGGCGCCTTGGCTTTTTTTACGCTGCTAAAGAGCCCGCTCATAGTTATAACCCGTGCCGCAACGGGTCGTATGTTTCAACGGCCCCCATTGCGGCAATAATTTGCTGGATCGGCATCACCTTGGCTATTTTCTGCCCGGTCCGGATAAAATACCTTGTGCAATCCATGAGGTGATCGTTCACTTTGACAATCTGCCCTTTCTGATCCCGCTGGTAAAGTCGAAACTCTTCAAACCAGGGGGCCATCGACCGAAAAATTTTTATCTTCCCAGTGGATAACCCGATCCATACGTCAAAAACTCCGACTTCAATGGAATTATCCGCAGTTACCAGATTTAAACCTAAAGCACGATACTCGTCAAGTAATTTTTCACCGTCCCGTTGATTCCCGATCCGAGTGGCCGGGTCCGCCGCCCCCGGTATCCAAGCCCCCCTGGCCCTGATCCCCGCCGTGTGGACAATCGGTTTATTCTCCCCCTGTTTATAACACGAGTAGAGATAAAGTGTTTTGCTCTCCGGGTCCAAGGCCCCCCATACCGCGGCCGTAAACCGCCACCCCACATCAAAACCATAAGCCCTTGGCCAGTACGGCGGTATTTCAAAATCATCCACCGTGATCTCCGATTCCAGGATCGGCCACACGGCGCCGGAGCCTAGAGACGGGATACCCTTGGACCGGGCCTCCCGCAAATGCGGCTCAAGGCCGGCCCATAATTTGCGCTTCTGCTCCGTATCAAGATGCGGCGCGTCGTCCCAGGTGGCGCAAATAAGACACCGGATAGGAGCTCCGCCGTCCGCCGCCGGTACCGGTCCCTCCAGGGGGATACCGCCCGGCATAAATTTCATGACCACCTTGCTGATACCTTGCAACGGCGTAAAAGTAAGCATGATGATTCCATTGGTGGTCATGGTCCTCATCAGGCATTCCTCGTATACATCCTCCGGGGGTTCCTCGTCCAACAGGATTATATCCTGCTCGGTACCCTCAAACGCTGTCCGACCCTGTTCGTAGCTCTTAAACACCAGGATCGAAGTATCGCCGCTGACATGCTTGATATAAACCGTCTCGATGACATCAGGCACAGAAGAGGCTTTTTTCTTGTAGTCTGCCAGGTCGTCGCCGGGAATGAGTCCGGTTCCGATATCCGTCATCGGCCCACACAATTTATCCTGCAGGATCTCCTTTGTTTTCTGATTCGTGGTCCCCGCCGCCCAGCACTTTACCGCCCGGTCAAAACGTTTTCCTTCCCACCACTCCGGGTATTTGCCCGTCATGTGCCACACAAGTTCGTAGCCGCTCATCCCTTCGGTTTTTCCCACACGGTTTGCGGCGATAGCAGCGCGTTCCGAAAAAATAGCCCCCATCCGAAAAAATTTCATGTGCTTTGGATAATTGTGGCGGGAAAGCTTCCCCTCTTCGGGGTACATGCCGTAAATTTTACGGGTCTTTATTCGTCGGAACTTTTCTTCAAGCAGCTTGTG
>C687J13896_1000722_pt1 | contig 21317 bp, 22 predicted proteins | sample RifGroE2_FD_13896 | JGI IMG/M metagenome (IMG submission 13896)
ATATTCATTGCTGTCTCGGGATAATCCCCGGTAATCATTATCGTCTTGATTCCGGCCGAATAGCATTGCTTTACTGCAACAGGCACCTCAGGTCGAATAGGGTCGATAAAACCCATCAAGCCTAAAAAATTAAATTCATAATCATGAATATCTTCCGATAGGCTTTCGCCGTCAAAGACTGCATTGGCAACGCCCAAGACCCTCAAACCATGACTTGCCATCAGCTTGATTTTTTTTTCCAAATCTTTTAGCTGCTCTTTGTTGAAATGACATAAATTTGCAATTGCCTCCGGTGCCCCTTTTGCGGTTATTAAAAATGAATTATTTTCCAATTTGTAAACGTTTGAAAGAGCTAATAGCTTATGGGACAAAGGATATTCACGAACTAATTCTAACTCCAGTAAATGTTCATCATGTTTGATTTTTTGATTCAATTGTCCGATTGCTTTCTCCATCGGATCAAACGGCTCTTTTTTTGAAGCCAAAAAACTCGCCCGAATCAACGCTGAAAATTTTTTCTCCTTGATTTCACTGCTTCTAACATTATAGAATTCACCTTCGAGACAATCATTCTTTACATCTGTTAACAAGAAGAGTTTTTTAACCATCATTTTGTTCTGTGTAATCGTCCCGGTTTTATCAACGCACATTACACTGGTCGAGCCCAAAGTTTCAACAGCGCTGATCTTTCTGGCCAAAACTTTTTTCTTGGAAATTCTCCAAGCACCTAATGAAAGAAAAACTGTGAGGATGACAGGAAATTCTTCCGGCAGAATAGACATAGCCAAGGCCAAACCGGCAAGAAAACCGTCTAATACTTTGCCGGTAGTGATACTGTAGGAAACAACAACCACAAGACACAAAGAAAGACCGATTGCAGAAATTCCTTTGACAATTTTAGCGACTTCTTTTTGCAAGGGGGTTTTTTCGATTTTTATTTTACCTAATAATTTTCCGATTTTCCCCATTTCCGTTTCAAGCCCTGTCTTCTTTACAATAAAAATCGCTTGTCCGTCTACAACCAAAGTTCCAGAATAAACAAAAGGCGAGTCTTCTGCTTTTGAGCCCATGTCCATATTTTCATCTCCTGCAACTTTATTAACAGGCATAGATTCTCCGGTTAACAAAGATTCATCGATCTTTAGGCTGTTTGCATTCAAAATAATACCGTCAGCGGGTACGCGATCACCTTCATGCAAAAGTACGATATCACCTACTACCAATTCTCGACCGGCAATTTTTCTGTGCTTGCCATCACGAATTACCAAAGCCCTCGGACTAGACATATTTCTTAATGCCTCCAATGCCTTTTCAGTTTTATTTTCTTGATAGACAGTAATGAAAATTACAACGAACACAAAAAGAAGCAAAACCAAGGCTTCATGCACATCTCCTAGTGCCAAATAAATCAAACCGGCGCTTACTAACAGGAGTAACATCGGATCGATTATCACCTCAACTGCGATTTTGAAAAAGTTACGATTTTTTTCACCTGGTAATTCATTGAAGCCATTCTTCATCAAAAGATGAGCTGCTGCTTTTTCAGTAACGCCTTTTATTTTTTTTATTTCGCTAGCTGTAATCATATTTTTTATTATAACATAATTTTCTAGATTTTAATTTTTTCTTAACCGTTAATAACGATAATTAAATCAGTATGCTCATTTTAAATTCATTCAAAGGAGGGCGGCAATGGCCAAAGAACGAGCTATCGGTTTTCTTACCGACAATCCAGTATTGATCGAAAAAATAAATTGTAAATCGAGTAAAATGAAAATCATCGCTCTTTACCAAAGCAATGAAATTGAATGGGACGCGATGTCGATGTTCAAAAAAATGATACTTTTAATAAGGCATGGCTGTTGGGAGATTTATATCGACTGTGGCAATAAAATAATTTCCAATCCGAGCGTCTGGGGAGCCATTTATCTAGTCGCTGATATTGTGGATAAAATCGTTTTGTTCAATGCTCGTGAGGTCGTAAAAATCGTGAGCGATAGCCAATCGAGCAGTTTTTATCCGATATTCTATCCTGCTTACAAAGTAAGGTTGATTCCGGATGAATATGATGAAGTTCTCAATATTATCAAAGCCGAATAAACCATCGGCTTTTTATTTGACAAATTTTCATTTATATACTACTATAATATTACAAAAGAAGGGTAGGTTAGAAAAGAGTCGATTTCACAAACGTACTTAGTATTTGTAAAATTTAACATTAATATTATAAATCAATGAACGGTGTAATCAAAAAAATTACCGACAAAGGATTTGGCTTCATTTCATCTGAAAGCCTAGGAAAAGATTTATTCTTTCACAGCAATTCTCTTGTTGGCGTAAGCTTTGAAGAACTTCGCGAAGGCGATGCTTTATCTTTTGAGACTCAAGATGGTCCAAAGGGTTTAAGCGCAGTCAACGTACAACGTGCTTAATAGCTAGTTTCAAATAAAAAAACAATCATCGCAAGGTGATTGTTTTTTTGATTTTTAGACAATTCCGTGGATGTAGCTAAGGAGTTTGCGATAAGCATGGAGGTGGTATATCGCCTCTCCTCTAAGATTAGAGGAGGGATAGGGTGGAGTTGATTTTTGGCAATGAGATAAATGACGCTTTTAAGTTAATCGCTAACATCAAACTCCATCCTGTCCTTCCTCTTATCCAAGAGGAAGGGACTAAGATACCCGTTTTGTTTTCAAAACTATCTTTTTTTCTGGTATGGCTAGTTACCTATAAAATGTCTAAACAGCGAAAATTTTACCTCATTCCAATATACGCAATCATTCCCTCAACATTACTCGGTTTGTCTCTGCGATATGAAAAGTATTTATCTTCCTCGCAATAAGTACATAGATTGCTACTGTTTATGTTGCTCTCATTTACGCCTGACGCCTACAAACGTCCTGTTTTTATTATCAAATCATAAAAAAACCGGGTAGAAAGAAACTACCCGGGTATTGGGATCACTGCCTCAGAGCTAACTGATTAAGACGCAGTAATTTCCGTTCATTATGGACCACGGTCCATGCTGTTCTCGGAGCAACACCTTGCTCACCAAGCGCCCTTATAAAGCCACCGGAACAAACAACAAGAATGTCCGAATGATTTAAGGCTTTGCGGCGAGCCTCGTCTGAACAGACACTTTGGTCATCAAATATCGAATCGCGGCAATCTGGCTCGTGACCAAGAGACCTGACAAAAGCCTCATGACGCTGGCTTTCACCACAGAAAATAAATTGACTCCCGAGGTGGATACCTTTTCCCGTGAGCCAATCCAGAAGCATTCTTCCATGCATGAGCTCTGCCTTCGTTAAGGCATCGCCAGTACTGTCAACCACGCAAGCAACGAAAGTCCTAGAGTTGTTTTCCATACGGCCCTCCTTCAGAGATTTACCACAGATAAACCCTGCGACAAGGTTGAATAACATTATGTGCAAGGTCCAAAAATTAAGGTTATATTAACATTTTTTATTTAATAATTCAAGACTATTCTTTTCCACAATTCATTTAAAATTATTCTTATCACTTTTTTCTTTTATGGCTTTCATTCTGGTTTTTGCCAATGAGGTCCAGCTAAAAATGCCGATAGCAGAAGAGATCGCCTCCTTTTCTTCGGCAGTAAGTATTTGCTTCTTTAATAAATTCATTAAAATAGTTATTGCTTTTTTATCTTCCATATATTTTCAAATTATTGTCCTATTTTTCGAGCGACCAATCTAATCAGTGCTGTTTTCCCATCCTTATATGCTCTCCCTAGGTCATCCAGTATGATTGGCTCAAATAAACCTTCAGTAAAATATTGTGTATCCTCCAAGGTAAAATATCGCTTTTGTAGACCGGTCTTTACTTCAAAATAGTAATTATCTTCGATTTTTTCAAAACCATCGCCACTTATTTCTGGGTCATCGGTGCTATTAAATAACGCAGCGATTATTCCTTGAGGCTTAAGCACTCTTTGTATTTCCAAAAATAGGCGACGAGTATTTTCTTTTGTAAAATAATGAAGGCCTAAATGTGAATACACCACATCAAAAGTACCATCAGGGAATGGTAGTGTTTTTGAAAAATCAACTTTTTTAAAAGTCAGATTAAGATTATCTTTTTTTGATTTCTCTGCTGCAGCTTCTAATCCAAAATCGCTCCTGTCAGTACAAGTCACCTCAAAATTTTTTTTGGCCAAAAATCTAGAATCTTGACCTTGACCAGCAGCTAATTCTAAAATTTTTCCATTTTTGGGGAAATATTGAACAGCTTGTTCAACAAAAATAGTCGGCTTGTCAATCCAATCTTTTGCACCATAGCTCGCAAGTGCTTTTTCCCAAAATTCTTGAATTTTATCTTGCATATTAAAAAAATATTAACTATTCATTTGTTAAATGTTTATTGTAACCCATTCTAATTAATTGCTCATAAGCATCCCATACTTTTTCAGGGATTTCTTGATAAACTTGAAATCCTTTTTCTGCGTAAATTTTTATCCGTTGAAGATCACCGACAATTATATTAATGACATCGTCTTTAGAAATTTCTTTGTTTGGGTAATCATCAAACGAAATGTTTGGAGATGTCACGATAAACCTCTTTCCCGGCCATTGCTTTTGGAAAGTCGCCAAAGTCCGTCGTTCCATATATGGCTTCTGAACCAGAATAAAAGTATCAAAATTCAAGCCCAGGTCTGCTAATAACTTTTTGCAGAAAATAATATTTTCCCCTGTATTCGTAGATTTATTTTCAATAATAATTTTCTCCTTGGGCACACCCATGCGGTTGGCAATTTCAGCAAACTTTTCTGCCTCTGGAATATCCCATCCGGTAGCCAAAAGGTCATTCTGGTGGGCAGATCCTCCGGAAAATAAAATTTTAGGAGCAAAATCTTTCAGCAATAATCCAGTGGCATATTCTGCAACCCGAACATCATTACTACATAACACAAAAATACAATCTGCTTTTTTAAGCTCGTGATTGACATGATGATAGTCCCAAATGATTTTTGCAAGTTCGTCTATCTTTTTTGTGTTCATAATTTTTTATTTTATGTTAGCATAAGCAATGTCAATATTCAATTCTATTCATCATAGCCAGGTGAGCGGCTAGGCTGGATTTTTTTATAAATATCAAAAGAAAAGAGCGGAAAATAAATTCCGCCCTGTTAGCTACAAAAAATGGAAGGCTATTTTACCACCTGCCATCCTGCTGGATGGAAGCCTCCTCTTCTGCCCACAAAAACGATGTGGCCGTCGCTCGATATCGAGCTTACGGTTTCTCGTTCTCCGGCAGAGTTTTCCATGATAACTCCTGGGCGAACTCCCCGAGAATCAAGATCTTCCAACTTTTTGGCGATTAATTTCTTTTTCGCCAATTCGTTGGCAACCTTTACGACTGACCTCATCTCCGGTACTGATCTTTCCCTGGAAAAATCAAAACCCGGAATATGTTTCTGAATCAACTTCTTGGTTGCCTCTTTTAAAGCCATGTAAGTTCTCCTTTCTTTGAGTTGTCTTCAAACGAACACATTTTGCTCGGATAATTTAAGCAAAATCTAATTATATATCATAACATATTTATTCTATTTTGTCCAGCTAAAAAGATAAATAATATAATTATTAACTAAAATTAGATTATTAATTAATAAATTTTAGCAAAAGACACTGGGACTTTTAATAGGGATATTTCTATAAATAATATATGCTAATATCACACATAAGTATTAATCTGATAAGACTTAATTTTGTTTTTACGGCTAATTTTGATATAATAAAATTGCGATATATACATAAAAATTAGACTAAATGAACAATAAAACTGCAAAAAAATTGTCGGAAAAGGAAAAGATAGAAAAAATAAAAAATATTTACCAAAAATTTTCTAAGATTGTTTTTGATATTGAAAAGAAAAGAGATGAAAAATTAACCAAAATAATCAAAGAGATTGATAAAAGAAAAATCGAAAAACTTATTAAGGAAATTAAAAATAGCTAATCTATGCCAGAAGATCAATTAAAAGAAATTATCGATATGCAATCAGAGCAGCTGTCTTCTGAGCATCCAGTAGAAATTTGCGAGGAAAGTCCCGAACAGGTTGTTTTTAATGTTTTAAAATCTGGAGAAGCTGCTATTGCCGCTGCAAAAGAAAATGGCAACCAAGCAATTGAAATAATAAAAAATTCCGGAGCAGATCAGACAGAGCTTTTGAATGCAAATGAGGTTATAGAAATTACTAACAGAGAGTTAGATGCTGCCGAATATGACCTACAGAAACAAGTTATTGTCCCAATTCAAAATGAAGAGGAAATAACGCCTGGAAAAATATTGAATAAAACAAGTATTGCCCGTGATCGCAATTTCGAAGGATCAATTATCGTTAAGACTAAAAGCGAAGACGGTCAAACTGTTGGCTATGCCATTAGACGCGACAGCCATGGCAATCTTGAAGGTAATAAGATTGGTTACATGCCAAATGGGTCAACAGGCCCGGTCTATCAGCTACATCAGTCTGATTTTGATCGCCTAGCGGAAGAGGGTATACTGGAAGCTTACGATCATGCCTTGTCTGAGGAAGAATCACAACGAGCTGCATTTCCGGAAACAGTCAAGGACTTATTGAGCAAGATCAGTTGGCGTTCTACACTTGATAATGAAGAAAAAAAACAGTTAAGAGAGTCATTCATGGATCGTTTCCGCACAGGTGAATTGAATTTACAGAAATTTTTAGAAGATGTTAACACCTCTCCTTACGCATTGGCCGCGCTGCGCGATATTCTACTGGATGAGCTTGATGAATCTAGGGGCGTTGATAAGCATGATAATAAGCTGATCCACCATTATCTGGCCGCTTCGCTGGAATCTCTTGCCGTACAGCTTGGTAATAATGATAAGTCAGAAGATGAGTCTGGTAATGAATTTGGTCCGACAACCAAAAGAAGGTTTAGGGAAAACCTGATTTTTTTGGCCAGTAATGCTTTAAAAACGCCCTATGAGCGTGAAAAAAATACGGTTGAGGCCTGGTTGCTGGAACACTTGAATGATCTGAATGAATCAGTAAAGCCGTTCAAATCAAAAGATGGGTCTTCCAGTAGACTATATGAATATTCTTTCTATAATATAATCGACCAAGCGCAAAATCCAGAATTATTCAAAAAAATTGTCAGAATGGCCTATAGTCAGGCCCAAATCTCCGAGCCGCGGCTGGATCGTTCCATTCCCGGGGTATACGATTTTTATCCTAATAGCAAGAAAAACGTGGTAATGACCGAACTTGAAGATTGGGTACCAATCCAGAAAATGGTTTCAGATAGCCCCTCTGCCGAAATTCAGAAACTCAAGCCGGAGCTAATTGAAGAATTAATAAAATCAGAAACTCCTCGTGAGGATTTTGAAAAAATTGAGGCGATTTTTTTAAAAAATTGTTTGCCAGAAATCGGTAAGATCAATAAAATTTTCGAAGTGTTGTATAGAAAAAGTCGGCTGGAAGGATTAATTCAGGAGCATACCAGTCCTGTGTTAAAAAAACAGAGTGACCGAGGACGCAGATTCCAGATTTTTAAAGATTTGCTCGATATTCACTTAAAATCCGGCAATGAATCTTTGAAAGATTATTTACGAGCATTTCAGGATGGGCAAGCTATGTTTGCGGAAGTTGCTACCTCGGGAGTTGCGGCGCTTAGCCCAGTCGAACAAAAAACACTTGATTATCAGTTGAAGCGGCTGGAAACATTATATGACAGCTCCTGGCTTAAAAAAACCTCAACAAATGATGTGGATGGAACTTTAACAGAGAGATTTAATATGCTCAGCAGATCGTTAGGCTTAGAAAAGGGTGGTAACCCCGTTGAACGATTACAAGAAATGTATTTGCGACCGATCGGGCTTAAAAATGTCCAGCAGGCGCTTCTTGTTATGAATCAGGCTTTAACCGAAGCGGAAAAAAGAGGCCTTGCTTATGCCGCTGAATTCTCCATGACTGGCGCCCATTTGAAAGAGGGTGATTTGCTCAAGGGCATAGAACACCAATATCTGGAAAAAATACTACAAAATGGTTCGGTGGCCGCTGAGTTTTTGGGCAGTTCTGCGATTTCGGATTCCACTCCATTGGATACCGACCTAGCAATGGTTAAGCAAGATAATATTGGTACATCGTTCGAAGAAACTATAAATAATTCCATTGCCGGTAATTATGGACAATTACTAATTGCTCTGAAAGATCGAGGACAGTTCTACAAATCTGATATCGAAGATAAAGCCTCAAAATCCCAGCGAGATGGCAAGCCTGAACTGTTTATGACTGGCATATATGGTAATAGCCATTATGGCATCCGAACCGGTTTTGCCAGCACGGAAATTGATTTTTTAGTCGCTAGGCAGTATTTGTCAAAGGAGAATCTTAATCAGGTTTTTATAGATATTGCCAGAAAAGGTGTATATATCCCAGTAGTCAGTGAACAAGGTGAATTAATTTTTACGCCCGAAATGTATGAGTCTCTTCGCCCCAAAGACTATGATTATTCCAGGCTTGATACAACAGCGCTGGACAAAATTCTGTCAGATGAAAATTTCCAATCTGATCAGCTCTTAGATTCACTCAAAGAATGTTTTGGTGAAGAGTATGAGCATGCCGCTGGCACTTGGGAAAATTATTCGATTGGCGAGCACACGCAGAAAGTAATGGAACAATATGAAAAATATTTCACGGATAAGGAATTACCGACTGGCACATCTGATCGTTTTTTTAGATTATTCTTGGCATTACATGACATTGGTAAGCCCCAGGCAATCGAAGTTGGTAATAAGGAGTTCCAACACTATTACACAGAACCGGTTATGAAGAAAGTTTTTGAACAGATGGGTTTCGGTTCTGATGAGATTAAACTTGCTCAAACGCTGGTAGGTGCTGACCCGGTAGGTGCGTATTTACAAGAAGGAAAAATTGAAGATTCTGCTCAATATATTTTACAAAAATCTGCCGAGTCAAGCATGACTCCAGAAGAATTACTGGATCTATTTATTGTTTTTTATAAATGTGACGCGGGCAGCTATACTGAAAATGCCGGAGGGCAAGCATCTTTGGATGACAAGTTTATATTTGACGAGACTAGTAGAACTGTAGAGTTTGCTCCAGAAACCGAGTTAAAAATTAACAAACTTAAGGAGATGATAAAACGTGCCTAAGTTAGGCAGTAAGATTTGTTAATTAAAGAATTATTACTTTAAATTCATTTATGGATAATTTAATTCAGCAATTTAAGGAGCATGTCATAGAGGCATCCCAAAATCCTAGCTTTATCCATCATAAATGGTTTATTAAATACCATTTGGAGATTGTTGAAAAAATTTCTTTGGAACTTTGTGATATTTACAAAGAAGCTGACCAAAATCTGGTTTTACTTCTGGTATGGCTTCATGATTATGGGAAAATTCTAGACTTTGATCACCAATACGAAAAAACATTGAGCAGCGGAAAAGAAAAATTATCACAGCTTGGATTTTCTGAAGAATTATGCGAAAAGGCAGTTTCATATATAGAGATGATGGATAGCAAAAAGGAAATAGATCAGATGCCTATCGAGATAAAAATTATTTCCTCTGCCGACGGGGCTGCGAAATTAATCGGTCCTTTTTATTATCTTTGGTGGCAAGATAATTACTCAAAGAATTTCGAAGATCTAATGGCAGACAATATCCGCAAAGAAATGGAGGGTTGGGATAAAAAAATCGTTTTACCAGAAGTAAAAAAAGCCTTTCTAAAAAGACATGAATTTTTACTGGAACAATGTGGAAATCTTCCATTGTCATTTATCAAATAACAAAAAACCTATGAATAATGACTGCCTATTTTGCAACCAAGAAATTTTAAAAAAAGAAGAAGTCATGCGAAACAACTCCTGCGTCTTTTTATCCAGCAAAGGATACAATCCTGAGGGTGTGTTAGAAGGTGCAGGCGTAATTATCCCGTTTGCACATAAGGCCACGCCGTTCGATCTATCAGATGGGGAAGTAGTGGACATGTTTAATCTATTAAAAGAAGTCAAAAAATATCTAGACGAGAAGTATGAGCCAAGTGGCTATACCCTCGGCTGGAACATCGGCAAAGTGAGCGGTCAAATCACCCCGTTTCACGTCCACCTACATGTCATGCCCAGATATGACGACGAACCATTAGCAGGGAAGGGTGTTCGTCATTTTTTAAAACAAAAAAGCAATAGTCGTATTAAAGAGGTTAGAGAAAGTTAAATCGCTTCTCGACTTATTGACTTTTATACAAAAATAAGCAAATATATAAGCAAAGGTGAACTATAAACCGAAAAGGGGGTTAATATGCCGCACTTTTGGCTGGCTTCTTGTAAAACGCATGAACAACTTCTTCACTTAGCCGATTCTCTCAGATCTGCAAGTAAAAAAGATCAGTTTCTCTTGAAGTACAACGAGATCCTGGGTCAGGAATTAACATTCTTGGCACCTCAAAGCTTTGTCGATGAGTATGTTAAATCCCACCATATCACGATTAAGCTGTGTCGGGTAAAAACCTGTGATGTCACATTGTCTGTTCTAGAGAACCTTCCAGGTGAGTCGATAGTAGCGGATTACAAGGTAACGAATCTGAGGGACGAGAATGGAGTAAAGAACGCAATCTACATTATTGTTCTGCATTTTTTGCAACTCTCCCATTCCAATATCCCAATCTGGTTTGTCGACCCGAACGACCCCGTCAAAGGCGTGATGATCCGCATGCTAAAAACTGAAGGACAACCAGCGCTGGTGGTATTAGAAGCTCTGATCAAGGCCAGCTTCGAGGTAAGCTACGAGTATGAAGAATGGCTTCCTTACCCATCCGATGAAGCCTCCAAAGCCCTAATGTAGATTAGGGCTTTTTTAATATATTTCAATTCCAAAGCTTACAAAACAGACCGGAAACTGGTCTGTTTTGTTTATAGATCGGGGACAGGGATTTACCCCTACGCTATCGCTCCGGGGCATAAACTTCTCATCCCTCTTCCTGAAAGTAAAAATAAAATACACCATCGCTTTCGCTCAGGTGTATTTTATTTTTATGCTCGGGGACAGGGATTCGAACCCCGATTGACTGGACCAAAACCAGCTGTCCTACCATTAGACGATCCCCGAATGTGTTTTATTGTAATAAAAAGCGCCATTTGCATGGCTTTTATTATATTAATATATTAACTAATAAATGTCAAAATATTGTTTTTGCTGTAAATTAGACAGCTTTTTGGAAAAATGATAGAATAAAAACAATTAAACATCCTTGGCGGATGTGTTTGTTATATTGATGAAATTATTAATTTGTAAGCTAAAATAATTTATGAAAGTAGTACTACTTAAAGACATTAAAAATCTGGGTAAAAAAAATGATATCAAGACTGTTACGGATGGGTATGCTATGAATTACCTGGTGCCGGAAGCATTGGCCGATATTTACACCTCTGCCAAAGCCAAGGAAATCGAGATAAAACAAAAAGCAGCTCTGACAGCCAAACCTAAGGCGCCAAAGGGCAAAAAGAAGAAAAAAGCCAAAAAGTAATTATTATTTTCATTTTAAAATATGGCAAAAAAACTCAAAAAAATTAACACTAAATACATTTTTGTAGTTGGTGGAGTAATGTCAGGTGTCGGTAAGGGGATAACAGCTGCCTCAATCGGCCGCATTCTGGTCGGGCGAGGATTCAAAGTTGGGGCGATCAAAATCGATCCCTACATCAACGTTGACGCAGGCACCATGAACCCAACTGAACATGGTGAGGTTTTTGTAACCGAGGATGGAGATGAAACAGACCAAGACATCGGCAATTACGAACGCTTTTTGAATAAGAATATCTACAAAGAAAATTACATGACTACCGGTCGTGTATATTTGAGTGTAATCAACCGAGAAAGAAATCTTGAATACGGCGGCAAATGCGTCGAAGTTGTTCCTCATATCCCAGAAGAAGTAATCAAGCGCATCAAAACTGCAGCAGAAAAAGACCAGGCGGAAATCATGATCGTAGAAATCGGCGGCACAGTAGGGGAGTATCAGAACTTACTCTTCCTTGAGGCAGCCAGAATGATGCATGTAATGCAAAAAGGGGATGTTGCCTTCGTGATGGTCAGCTTTATGCCTATCCCATCCATTATTGGAGAAATGAAAACCAAACCGACCCAATATGCTGTCCGTACCCTAAACCAAGCCGGCATCCAACCGGACTTCCTGATCTGCCGAAGCACTGTTGCCCTGGATCAACCTAGAAAAGAAAAACTGGCTATATCCTGTTCTGTCGAACCTCAAAATATCATCAGCGCTCCGGACATAGATTCAATCTATGACGTACCGATCAACTTTGAAAAAGATAATCTGGGCGATTCAGTCTTGAAAATGCTCGGTCTAAAAACCCGACAGAAAGACCTGGTAGAATGGAGAGCCATGGTAAGCAAAATGAAAAATGCCAAAGAGGAAATCAACATCGGCATCGTCGGCAAATACTTCAAGACTGGTGATTTCAGCCTAAGCGATTCCTATATCTCAGTCATCGAGGCAGTCAAACATGCCGGTATGGCAAATAAAACCAAGGTCAAACTGACCTGGATAAATACTGAAGAAATCGAAGAAGGTGGCACCAAATTTTTGAAGCAGTTTGACGGTATTATCGTACCTCAAGGCTGGGGATCACGCGGTAGTGAAGGGAAGATCAAAACCATCCAATATTGCCGTGAAAATAAAGTTCCATACTTCGGACTTTGCTATGGCATGCAGATGGCAGTAATCGAATTTGCCAGAAATGTCTTAAAGCTCAAAGGGGCAAACAGCGAAGAAGTGGATTCTGAAACTTCTTTCCCTGTCATCCATTTAATGGAACATCAGAAAGATCTATTGGCAAAAAAGCAGTATGGTGGCACTATCAGGCTTGGTGGTTGGCCTTGCAAACTGGTCAAAGGAACTCATTTGGCAAAAATTTATGCCAAAAAATTCGGCAAAGAAGAAATTATTTCGGAACGTCATCGCCATCGCTATGAATACAATAACGCTTTCCGCGAACAGCTGGAAAAAGCCGGCCTAAAAGTCTCAGGCACCTCGCCTGACAACAACCTGGTTGAAGCGGTAGAAATCACCGATCATCCATTTTTCATCGGCACCCAATTCCATCCCGAATATATTTCTCGACCCTTGGATCCACATCCGTTGTTTGTCGAGTTTGTAAAAGTTTGTCTAGGTTTAAAAAAGAAAAAATAACATACGCAAAATAACGCAGAAACTTTCAGCGTCATTCAGCGATAAAAAATATATGAGCAATGTAACAATATTAACCAAAGATAACTTTGAGCAAGAAGTGATTAAATCGGAAATTCCAGTGCTAGTTGATTTCTGGGCAGAATGGTGCGGTCCTTGCAGAATGATGATTCCGGTCTTGGATGAAATTGCACAAAAATATGCCGGCAAAATAAAAGTTGCGAAACTAGACGTTAACGATCCGGATCACCAAGGGCTTGCGGAGAAATTCGAAATTCAAGGCATTCCAGCAATAAAAATATTCGACAAGGGCGAAATCGTCAAAGAATTAGTTGGCTTTAAACCGACAGAGGAACTGGAAACAGAAATAAACAATATCATCAAGTAAAACCAAGAGGCTACCAAGCCTCTTTGTTTTTCCTTTATTTTTATTAAAATTTGTGCTAGAATAAAGAATAAATAGGGCTGAATTAAATGAAAAAGCTTTAAAATATTACTTTCTTATTTAATATTAGCAATTTAATAACTAATAACTCTAAAATTTATCAATTAAATTAGGAGTAATCCAAAACTATGGAAGCATATTGCGTAAAATGTAAGGCAAAAAGAGAAATGATCGATGCCCAAGAAGTTGAAATGAAAGGTAAGGGCGAGGTAAAAAGAAAAGCTATGAAAGGTAAATGTCCAACTTGTGGCACTTCAATGTTCAGAATTCTAGGCAAAGCATCCGTTTAAAAAAATATCATCAGTTTATATAAAAAATCCGTCTTCCGAGGCGGATTTTTTGATTTGCAAAAATTTAACTTTTTTGTCATAATTAAACAGAATAATAACATTATGGACAAAGTTTTTGTAATTGAAAATGATATAAATATTGCCCATCCGCTTGAAGCAAATCTAAGCTTGAATGGCTTTAATTCTTTTATTTTTGCAGATGGTGAAGCCGATGAAATTATCCAAAAAATAATTTCATATGATCCGCAATACATCATCGCCGACCTGGTTTTGCCAAAAACCAATGGTCTTGAGCTTATTGAGAGAATTAAGCTAAATACGGAGCTGACAGAACTGCCTGTTTTTATTTTTACCCGTGTCGAGAACCCATTAATCAAATCAAAATGTCTGCAAATAGGAGCTGACTACTATTTTTCAAGCGCAGAAATATCCTTGACCGATTTTATAGAAAAATTTAAAAAAATTATTATTAATAGAAAGAAGAATAATTCCATATGCTGAAATCAAAAAAGCTTTACATAATTGCAGGTATTATCGTGCTGGTGATAATTGGCGGCACTTATTTTTTTACTCGAAAACCAAAAGTTGAATATACGACCGCCAAGGCAGAGATCGGCAACCTGGTTCAAACCGTCTCAGAAACAGGCAGTGTTAAAACAGCCAAGGAAATAGATTTAAATTTTCTTGCCAATGGCAAAATCAGTAAGTTGTTGGTTGAAATAGGTGATAAAGTAACCAAGGATCAGATACTGGCGGAATTGGATTATTCCAATCTTTTGATTCAACAAAAACAGTCACAAGCAAATCTGGATAGCTCCAAGGCAAATCTGGCAAAGGTAACCAACGGCGCAACCGTTCAAGACATCGCGATCAATCAAGCAACCGCGAACCAAGCTCATTCAGCATATCTTAATTCTTTGGTTGACCAAGAGAATACCAGAAAATCAACCCAGGAATCTATCGCACAGGCAGAAAGAAATTTAAGCGATCTGGAGAATGGCGTCGGCGACACCATTACCACTCAAAAACAAGCGATTGCTATTGCACAGACAAATTACAACAACAGTAAAAATACTTTTGAACAATCGGTTAATAACAAGCGGGATATCTTACTAACACAGATTGAAGATAAGATGAGCATTGCCAGAACTGCACTTGATGCAGTGAATAGATTGCTGACCGATCAAAATCTTGATGACACCTTCAGTGTCCAAGACACTATTCAAGGAACTCTTGCCAAAAGTAATTATGATCAAGCGATTTCATTGTTAAGCCAGGCTAATAGCAGTTTAGCAGCTGCAAAAAACTCAAAAACAGATAGCAATATTGCCTTGGCGGTAAGTGACGAACTAAGCTTGTTGGGAAAAACCTTAGCAACTCTTAACTATACCTTTGGCGGGCTGGAAAAAACAATTAATAGCTCTGTCTATACACAATCGCAATTGGATAGTGCCAAGGCAACAATAAGCGCTCAGCTTACTTTGATTAATGCAGCAATTACGACAATCCAAACCGGACAACAATCATATAATGATTCAATTTTGTCATTGAACACCAACCTGGATAGCTCCAGGCGCAGTATAGAGCAGGCTCAGGCTGCTTACAACGCCTCGATTCTTTCTGCCAGAAATGCATTAACCAATGCAAGACTATCCGCCGACCAACAAATGACCAGCGCTAAATCAAGAGTTGATACCAATTTCAATAATTGGCAGGTAGCCAAGGCACAATATGAAAAAATCGTTGCCTCGCCAAGAAATGAAGATATCAGATTGGCTCAGGCTCAAGTCATGAGCTCGCAAGCTGCCCTGGAATCGATTAAAAATCAGATCACTAACAGCGTAATCAAGGCGCCGATCGATGGACAGATCACCAAATCCAATTATGAGATCGGTGAAGAACCGAACGCTTCCAAACCGGTAATTTCATTATTGACCGAAGACCAATATCAGATCGATGTTGATATTTCTGAGGCCGATATCATAAAAGTTAGCTTGATCAATCCAGTTTCGATTACCTTTGATGCTTTCGGGGAGGAGATGAAATTTATCGGCGATGTGATTTTTATCGAGCCGGCACAAACTGTAATCCAAGATGTAGTATATTACAAAACCACTATCGGTAATATCCGTACATTTGCCAGTGATGTGCAACTTGTCCTCAATTCTACCTCGACTGAAAGTACAGCCGCTGCAACAACAACAGCATCTTCAACCGCCAGTCACAACAACTTGATAAAACCAGGCATGACAGCCAATACTATTATTACAACAGCGAGCAAGGAAAATGTCTTGATCGTCCCCAATAGGTCAATCATAGAAAAAGCTGACAAAACTAAGGTAGTCAGAGTTTTGCAAAATCAAGAGCCTGTTGAGATGCCTGTTATAATCGGCCTGAAAGGTGATGACGGTTTGACCGAGATAATATCAGGAATAAAAGCAGGGGATGAGGTGGTTGTCTCTTCTAAAACATCTGGTAAATAAAGAAATTTCATGTCCAACCCATTGATCGAGATAAAAAATTTAGAGAAAGAATATGTCAGCGGTGAAGTGGTAACCAAGGTATTACACGGGCTTTCTTTTAATATCAACAAAGGAGAATTCGTTTCGATAATGGGTCCTTCTGGTTCAGGGAAATCCACCTTGATGCATATCCTCGGCTTTCTTGACCGCCTCAGCACCGGCAAATATCTATTTAACAATAAAGACGTTACTCAGCTCGAAGACGATGAGCTCGCCCTACTTAGAAATGAGGAGGTCGGATTTGTATTTCAAGCCTTTAACCTTTTGCCCAGAACTACTGTCTTGGACAATGTAAAACTGCCCTTGCTATATTCAAACAAAAAAGGAAATATCGATGAAATTGCGACTAAAGTTTTGGAAAGCGTGGGCTTGGGACATAGAGTTAACTATTTTACCAATCAGATTTCTGGAGGAGAAAAGCAGCGAGTAGCGATAGCCAGAGCCTTGGTTAACAATCCTTCAATTATCTTTGCAGATGAGCCGACTGGAAATCTTGATTCAAAATCAGGCGTACAGGTGATGGCAATTTTACAAAAACTGAATGATCTTGGTAACACAATCATCCTTGTCACTCATGAAACCTACACCTCAGAACATGCCAAGAGAATAATTAAAATCAAGGATGGAATGATCGAAGAAGATTACCTGGTGAAAAATCGTCGTTATGCAAACGACGGTGAAATGTTAAAATAACTCATGTTCAATAACTTTGTTCAAGCGATCAAGTCTTCTATTTCCGCACTTCTGGCCAACAAGGGCAGGAGTTTTTTAACTATGCTTGGTATCATCATCGGTGTTGGCGCTGTAATCATTATCATTGCAGTCGGCGCCGGAGCGCAGAGCTTGATCGTTTCCCAGGTAAAAGGCTTGGGCTCAAATCTGGTGGGTATTTTGCCCGGCAAATCCGAAGAAAAAGGACCGCCTGCCTCAGTCATGGGCATTGTAATTACCACTCTGACTTATGATGATGCTCAGGCAATCAATGACAAAAAAAATGTACCCAACTTGGTAGATGTCTCTGCCTATACCAAAAGCATCGGCACATTGGCCTGGGGATCAAACACCTATGACACCAGTTTGAGCGGCTCGACCGTAGGCTATCTTGAGGTCGAGGGAGGGGAAGTTGCAGAAGGCAGATTCTTTACCAAAGAAGAAGAAAAGAATCTATCGCGCGTAGTCGTTTTGGGCAGTGAGGTAAAAGATCAATTATTTGGCACCTCAGAAGCGGTCGGCCAAAGGATCAAAATTAATAAGCATAGTTTTGAAGTTATCGGCGTGATGAAAGAACGGGGCACAGTGGCTTTTCAAAATTATGATGATCAAGTTTTTATTCCGATCATCACAGTGCAAAAGCTTATAGCCGGAGTAAATCATTTGGGCTTGATCAGGGCAAAGGTTGATAATCAAGACAACATCGCAGTCGCGATGAAAGACATAGAGATCACCTTACGTGAACGTCATAATATTTCTGACGAATCAGGAGCAAGCGATGATTTCACCGTCCAAAGTGCAGACACCGCTTTGGACATGCTCAAAACCATAACCAATGCTTTAAAGTATTTCTTGGCCGCCATTGCATCGTTATCGCTATTGGTAGGCGGTATCGGGATCATGAATATCATGTTAGTCAGCGTTACCGAACGTACTAGAGAAATCGGCTTGCGTAAAGCAGTCGGAGCAACCAATTTTAAAATCAGAAGCCAATTCTTATTCGAAGCCATAATCATAACTTTTCTTGGTGGCATCATAGGCATGATCGGAGGGACGGTCATTTCTTTTCTAATAGCCAAAGTAGCAGTGTTTCTCGGCTATGACTGGGAATTTCTGGTTTCGATATTTTCAATTCTCCTAGCAGTTTCCGTTTCAATCTCAGTCGGCATTATCTTCGGTCTCTATCCAGCAATCAAAGCCAGTAAATTGAATCCTATAGAAGCATTGAGGTATGAGTAGTATTTTCCCCCTCTCCTTACGAAGAGCCTGTCCTCAGCTTGACTGGGGAAGAGGGCTGGGGCGAGGTTGGTGGTTAGTGCTAAAAATTTTTAAATTTATTTAAAAATAAAAATTTAAAATCAAACCTTAAGTGTCATCCTGAATTTATTTTAGGATCATATGAATAACAACCTGATTCTGAAACAAGTTCAGAATGACACTACTGGTTTTTCTCCTTCTAAGGAAACATCATGACAATAGCAGCTACAATTAAAATGTCCCTGAAAAACATGCGGTCTAACAAGGTTAGGACTGCTTTGACCGGTTTGGGCATAGTTATTGGCATATCGGCGGTTATCATTGTTTTTAGCGCCGGAGAGGGAATACGCAGCTTAGTTCTTGGACAAGTCGAATCATTCGGCAGTAATTTTATTTCCATCGAAACAAAAGTTCCAAGTACCAAATCGGGGGCAGGAGGAGAGAGTCAGTCAGGCGCAGCCATGGCTCAAGGCGTTCAGGTGACTACGCTCAAGCTAGAAGACATGGATGATATCAACAAGCTCCCAAATGTCACAATAAGCTATGCAGGACTGCAAGGCCAAGATCAGGCTAGCTACGGATCGGAAATAAAAAAAGTGCTACTTTTCGGAGTAAGCGCCACTTTTCCTCAAATCGACAATGGAGAAATTGATAACGGCAGATTTTTTACCGAAGATGAAGATAAATCAATTTCTCAGGTAGTCGTCCTTGGATCAAAAATCAAAGATAAGTTATTCGGCGACGCTGATCCAATCGGAAAATATATCACTTTGCATCGCAGTAAATATCGAGTGGTGGGGGTAATGAAACCCCGTGGCTCTTCCGGAATAATCAGCTTGGACGATTTTGTATATTTACCTGTCCAAACATTACAAAAAAAGATAATGGGCATCGATCACATACTCTCGATAGTCGCCCAATTAAAGGACACTTCTCTAGAAGATGAGACAGCTGAAGATATAAAATATGTTCTTCGCCACAACCATGATATTACCAACCCGGACAAAGACGATTTTCGCGTGACTACGATGGAAGAGATAATGAGCACATTGGACACCATAACTGGCGCGCTGACTTTGTTGCTATTAGCCATTGTTGCTATATCGCTGATAGTAGGTGGGGTAGGTATTTTGAATATAATGTATGTTGCCGTAACAGAAAGAACTGCAGAAATCGGTTTGCGTAAAGCCGTCGGCGCCAAATACAAAGATATAATGCTCCAATTCTTAGTTGAATCAACCATCTTGACCTTATTGGGCGGAATCTCCGGTATAATAATCGGGTCCGCCATTTCCGGATTAATCGCTTTTGCTGCTAATAATATCTTAGGCATAAGCTGGGATTTTATCATCCCCCTCAGAGCCTTTGTCGTCGCGATTGTTTTCTCCCTTGTTTTCGGCATATTTTTCGGAGTATACCCCGCAAGAAAAGCCGCCAAACTCGACCCGATCGAAGCATTGAGGTCCGAATAATTTCCTTGTATTAAAAAAGCTTCGCTAGATTTGCGAAGCGTTGTTGTTATTCTTTTATTGATTCATCCTGCTGTGACGGAGCTCTACAAGGAACTACTGTACATTCTTCACAGGCAGAAGGCAAGCAAGTGCCGTAAGCATAAGTGCCTTGCTCGAGTAATTGCTCATTAAGAGCTTTTCGCCGATAGAATTTTTCACACTTGGGAAATTCGACCATAAAGTATTCACCCCCTTAAATGAACCAACAAATTCTTTGAATGTATATTAATAAAAATACCCATTTTTGTCAATCTTAAAACAAAATTTAAAATTTGCTTTAATCCTTTAATCCTGTTATAGTTTATCTATTATTCAACTTCTTATTTTTAAATATGTTCAAACTTTCCAAATCAAAAAATTTGAACTTTGCAGAAATTTATCATAAAGCCCAGAGCGTCTATGATGAGATACCTTTGGTCAAAAGAACTCGGAGACGAAGGGCAATTTTCAAGTTTTTAAAATATTTTTCTATATTCATTTTAGGCGTTTTTGCCATACTTGCAATAACTTTCGGTTCAAATGTATTGAGCTTGATGAAAGTTTACCAAAGTTCTATATCGGGTAAATATTATCTAGAACAGGCGATAGAAAAAACCAAGTCTCAGGAATTTGAACAAGCAATAAGCTTTTCCAGCCAATCAACTGAAGATTTCAACCAAGCAATCGATGCTTTTGATGAATTCAAAAATGGATTCTTATCATCAAATGTTCCATATTTCAACTCTCAATTCAACAATGTCAGTTATTTATTGAACTCTGCAGAAATCCTGAGCCGATCAGTCAATCAAGGTTCTGCCTTTGCTAATGAACTGCAGAATTTGTTAGATGATAATAAAAAATTAACCTATTCTCTTTTTAACCCTGAAGAGAAAAAAAGGATCATCGGCAGACTTTATCAATCCGCACCGGAGCTTAATGGCATGCAAGCTAATTTGGAATTAGCTTTGATGGATCTTGAAAAAATCCAATACAACGGCATTCTCTTGCCGGCCAAAGGAAAAATCGAAGATGTTAAAACCAAAGTCCGGACCGCTGCCGATCTGTTGAAGCAAGCTATTCCTATGTCTCAAGTATTGCCGGCCCTTGCTGGTTATCCGAAACCGTCCACCTTTCTAGTCCTGTTGCAAAACAGCGATGAACTGCGACCGACAGGAGGATTTCTAGGTACCTATGGAATCCTCGAAACTGAAGCCGGCGATATTAATCGTTTTGAAACCCATGACATTTATCACATGGATATGCCGGTCAAGGATCTGGTCAATCTTGATCCGCCAGCGCCGATCAAAACTTATTTGAACAAAAAATGGTATATGCGTGATGCCAACTGGTCCCCAGATTGGCCAAGTGCCGCACGACAGATCGAATG
>C687J13896_1000732_pt1 | contig 21081 bp, 35 predicted proteins | sample RifGroE2_FD_13896 | JGI IMG/M metagenome (IMG submission 13896)
CTTTTGCAGGTAGAAATCTTGTATTAGATACCGCCGCTGATGCTAAACTTTTGGAACTTGATACTTTTGTTGAAGCAGATAAATCAGGTAACACTGATGGATTAATGGAAGCTAGATTAGGTAGAAAATTTGGTTTTGATATTTATACGGATCAAAATATCAAAACTCATACTGCTGGTGCTGGTACTGTCTTAATTGATTTGGTAGCAGGTTATGATGTTGGTGCTACTCAAATCCATGTTGATGGTGTTACCACTGTATTAAAAGTTGGCGATTTACTTACTATCGGTGGCAACGATTATATTGTTACAGTTGCAGGTGCATTATCTACTGCTGATCAAGATATTACTATTTACCCTGCGTTAAAAACTGCTGTAGCAAATGATGATGCTGTAACTTTAACTGCTAGTCATGCAAGCAATATTGCCTTCCACAAAAATGCTTTTGCTATGGTAAGTGTGCCTTTAGAATTACCGATGGGTACTGATAAAGCCGCTATTGTGAATTATAACGGTTTAGCTTTGAGAGTAGTATATGGTTACAATTTGACTAATAAAGTTGATACTGTATCTATAGACATGCTTTGTGGTTTTAAAACACTAACCCCGGAACTTGCTTGTGTTCTACTTGGTTAATTGATTTATAGGAGATAGTATAATAACTATCTCCTATTTTACGTAAAGGAGTGATTATATGTCTGGAATTTATGATATTTTTAATAATATCTATAATACAGCAAAAAATTGTATAAATATTCAAGTAAATAATACGACTGATGAAGCAATACCTATCCAACTAACTGGTAGTTTACCTTCGTTAAGTGTAGGTTCGGCAATAGTCGGCAAGGTCGGTATAGACCAAACAACTCCAGGAGTAACAAACAGTATATCTGTAGCAACAAAAAAACTTGCAGTTGCGTACAGTAACGTGAGTCAAGTTTTAAATGTTGCTACCTCTGGTGGTTCTGCTACAATTTCTATTACGCCTCCAGTTGGAGAATTATGGAGAATTAAGGGACTTAGGTTTAGTTTCCCCACACCAACAGGTTCAGCATCAGGAACGCACGAAGCGTATGTGATGGCCGGTACAGATAATAGTCATGCTGTATTATACATGACCGCAGCGTACAATGTTGCCATTGGTATTGTTAGAAATGTTTCTATTGGAGGTACTTGCACTCCAAGCACTGAGGCTACACAACAAACAGCAGTGCTAAATACAGTTATTACAAACGCTTCCCCATTGTCTATTGTTTATAGAAACTACACAAACGCTATTCAAACGGCAACAGTAGTTTTTTATGTTACTAGGGAGGTGGAATATATTGTCTAGTATTCTGCCAGTAATTGGTGATACGTTTGAAGTGACAAATGGTGGCGATGTACACATTTTAGTAGTTACAGATATTCAGCACACAGAAAACATCGACATCTATGGTACAAGTTGTACAGTAGTAACAAGCGAACCAGTAACGGACTAACGAAAATGCGTTAGTTAGAATATATTAAAATTGAATATTGTATAAATAACTGAATATTTATCCTTAAAAATAAATAAAAATAAGACCTCTTATTTTTTAGAGGTCTTATCTGCTTCTAATGCAATGCTTACTAATTCTCTTATTGCTTCATTTCTATTTTTCAGTTTTTGCTTATGCCAATATTTTTCTATATCTTCAAGCATATCATTAGGGAATGTTACTAATATTTGAACATTCTTTTCTTTATCGACAGCCATAAAAAATCACCTCCTAAAAGTATTATAAGTTATATAACCTATATTGACAAGTGCCATTAATAGTAGTATATTATGGTTATATAAGTTATATAACTAGGAGGATGAAATATGTTGTTATCTGAAGCCTTTAGATTTTATGAAAAAGATAAGAAACTACTAAATTATTCCATACATACTTTAAAAGCATATTCTTTACAGGTTAAATTATTGATTAAGCATTTAGGTGATATTGAAATATCAGAGATAACCTATGTTCAACTAAAAGAATATTTAATTCAACAAGAGCATTTAAAAACCTGCAAGTCTGGGACACAGAATTCGTTTTGTACGTTCATTTTTTAGATATTTGCATGAGGAAGATTTTATAGATAAAAATATTTCTTCTAAACTTAAAGAGCCAAAAGAAGGTACAAGAATACCAAAATTTCTAAGCATTGAAGAAGTAGAATTGATTCGTGATTCATGCAAAACATTATTAGAGAAATCTTTAATAGAATTTTTCTATTCCACAGGCTGTAGAATTGGTGAAGTTTTTGGATGCAATGTCTCAGATATTAATTGGCAAGATAGAAGTGTCAGAGTAATCGGAAAAGGTGATAAAGAAAGGGAAGTGTTTTTTACTGAAAAATGCAGAATATGGTTAAAAAAATATATTGATAGTAGAAAAGATAGTTGTGAAGCATTGTTTGTTACTGAAAGGAAACCGATCAGAAGAATGAGTATTGCTAGAATTAGGGAAGTTGTAAAGGGTATTGCTAAAAATTCTGAGGTAGAAACTAATGTATTTCCCCATCGTTGGAGACATACAACAGCAACAACAATGTTAGAAAATGGTGCTTCATTAGATGTTATAATGAAAACTTTAGGGCATGTACGGCCATCGACAACAATGATATACGCTCATTCTTCAAGAGAACGTAGGAAACAAGAATACAATAAATATATGAGGTAGAGGTGGTGGTGATTTATGACAGTATTAATTACAGTTAACGAAAATAGTTATATTTCTATTGATGATGCTGATTTATATTTTAACGATAGGCTTTATTCAGACATTTGGACTTCTGCAAGCACAGATAATAAAGCTAGAGCATTAATTATGGCATGTAAGAATATTGAAAAGCAGTTTTTCAAAGGACAGAAGAAAATTATAGATCAAACATTATCTTTTCCAAGATGCTTTCCAAGAAATTCATTTCATATTAATAAGAAACTATATAATCACATTAATTATAATATTATAGATAAATCATCTATGATATGGTATTGTGAAGAAGAAGTATCTAGTATCGTTAAAGAAGCACAATGTGAAGAAGCAATTGCTATTCTTTCAAGAGGAAATTCAAATAGAAGAAAATTAATTGCAGAAGGAGTTGTAAATTATTCTTTAAATAGTATATCTGAAACTTTTTCAGGTAATGCAGGAAAAGGTTTACTATCATTAGAATCAAAAGAATTATTGAAACCAATATTGGCAGGATGTGTACCAATATGTTAAGAGAATATTTAAATCAAATTACTACACTCAAAACTGTTGTTGGAAAAGATAAATATAATAAACCAACAACTACTGAAAAAACAATTAATATTCGTTGGGAAAATAAACGTAGATTAATTAGAAATTCACAAGGAAAAGAAGTAGTATCTGAAGCAATTATATTTACTCAGGAACAAGTTAAACCAGAGGATATTTTAGTCTGGCAGAATAGAAGTTGGGAAATTATTGGTGTATCAGATATTGTTGATATTGATGGGAATATTCAATTTTATGAGGTATCGGTATAATGAGATTGACATGGAGAGGAAATCAAGTAACTAATGCTGTAAAACAAGCTATATTACAAGGTTTGCGTGATGGTGCAGAACATATTTTAACTGAAAGTATAGATGAATGTCCTATTGAATCTGGAACACTAAGAAGAAGTGGGAAAGTAACAGAAATTGATGAAAAATTAATTATATCTTATGATACTCCATATGCAACTAAACAGCATGAAGATATGAGTTTGCAACATATAGACGGTAAAGCTAAATTTTTAGAAGATCCGTTCAATAGAAATCAACAAAGAGTTTTAGATTTAATAAGGAATAGAATTAGAAATTTATAATATTTGAGGTGGTGAAAATACTTTTAGAAGAAATAGGTGATTATTTAGCAACCAACAATATTGGTATTGTAGGACAAAATATATTTATTGGTGATATTCCTACTTCTCCAGATGATTGTATTTGTTTATATGAATACGCAGGCAATGCTCCTGAATTTGCATATGGAGTTAATATAGATAAGCCAGGACTTCAAGTAAGAGTTAGGAATTTATCTTATTTTAAATGTAGACAGAAAATACAAGATATACAAAATATTTTACATGGAAAAAGAAATATAATTTTAAATGGCACACATTATACTAGTATTCATGCTGTACAAGGAGTAACACCACTTGGGAAAGATGAAAACAATAGAATTGAATTTGTGCAAAATTTCAAAATAATTAAAAAGAGAGGATGATTTATTTATGTCAGTAAAAGGCGTTGATATTCTGATCTTAGCCAATACTGGAACAGATGCAGTACCAGTATGGACTAGTGTAGGTGGACAAAGAGGTGCAAGTTTAGAAGAAACTAATGAAACTATTGATGTAACATCAAAAACTTCTAATGGTGCATATGAATACGAATACGGACTTTCTGGATGGAAAATTTCTTGTGATGGTGTTTATGTACCAGATGATACTGCTTATATAGCTTTACAAACTGCAATGCGTACTAAAGCAAAAATAAAAGTAAGAATTTCAGAAGAAGATACAGAAGTTTCAGAAGGAACTGCATTGGTAATTTCCAGAAGTATTGATGGGCCGTATGTCGGAGAAGCCACATATTCAATGGAATTACAAGGAACAGGTGTTTTAGATACTAGTCTTACATAAAAAATATTTAGGAGGAATTATATATGAGTAAACCGTTTGTAGTTATTAATTTGGATAAACCAAGAACAATTAAATTTACAACTAATTCATTAGCAAATTTAGAGGAGTTATTAAATTCCTCTATGTTTGTTTTTTTACAAAAATTTGAAAGTGGAAATATGGGAATTAAAGAAATAAGATTAATGCTTTGGGCAGGACTTCAACATGAAGAAAAACTATCTATAGAAGATATTGGTAATATCATGGATGAAGGTGATTTTACAGAAATTTGTAAGAAGATAGGAGAGGGAATTACAAACGCTTTCAATAACTCTTCAAAAAAGTTACAAAATCAGATGGTAAACAATGGGACTGGGGAGAAGCACAGCGAACAGCAATAAAAATAGGATTAAAACTATCTGATTTTTGGGAATTAACTCCATATGAATTTAATATACATGTTGATATGTATTTGGAGAATAAAAAAGAAGAAATACAGCAAAATGCATGGTTAGCATACCATATTGCATTATTGCAAAGAATGAAAAAACTACCTTCATTTGATAAATTCATAAACAATAAAGAAAAAGTAAGTGTTGAGCAAGCAAAACAAGATTATTTAGAATTGAAAAATATTTTTGAAAATAAGTAAATTAAATATTGTAACTATTTAAATAATATAGTATAATTATATAATTACAATATATAGAAAAAGGGGTAAGATTATATGAATTATTATGAGAATTGCCCACAATGTGATTCAAAAAGAGTAACAAAAATGAGTAAGTCTTTATATTTTTTGATTGGTCTTGGAAGTATAGGTGTTTGCGGATTATTAGGAATTTTATTTCCTCCAATCTGGTTAGGTGTTTTATTAGGAATCGGATTGATGTGTATTTCACCATTTTTGCCACCAATGCTTCAATGTCAAGACTGTAAGAAAACTTGGAAGTATGTTAAAAATAAAAATACTAATGTTAATATTGAATCTCCTGCTAAATAGTGGGAGATTTTTTTTATTAACTTCTGAGAGAGGAGGTTAATATATGAATGTAGGTTCTTTATTTGCAGAATTAGGATTAGATATGTCAGCTTTTTCTGCTAGTTTATCACAAGCACAAGCACAATTAAACTCTGTCGGAAACAAAATGAAAGACATTGGACAAAAAATGTCTTTAGCTATATCTGCTCCAATTTTAGCTTTGGGTGGAGCTATGGTTAAATCAGCTATAGATATTCAAGCTTCACAAGGGAAAATACAGGCATCATTAGGTGTTACAGAAGAAGAAGCAAAAAAACTAAGTGGTACAGCACAAGAAGTATGGAAAAACGGATTTGGTGAAAGTTTAGAAGAAGTAAATCAGAATTTAATTATAACTAAACAAAATATTCAAGGTATTAATGATACTGATTTACAAAAAGTAACTCAGGGTGCTATGACAATATCAGAGTTATTCGGTGAAGATATTAATGCTACTACTGCTGCAGCTTCTGTTATGATGAAAAATTTTGGTATTGAAGGACAAGAAGCATTAGATTTAATTACAATTGGTTTTCAAAAGGGTGGAAATTATTCTGGTGAATTAATGGATACATTAAGAGAATACGCTCCACAATTTGCTAGTATGGGATTTTCAGCACAATCAGCTATGGAATTACTTATTTCTGGTGCTAATGCTGGTGCTTTTAATTTAGACAAAGTTGGAGATTCTGTAAAAGAATTTAATTTAAGGGCACAAGATGGAAGTAAAGGTACTATAGAAGCATTTACAGCTATTGGTCTTAATGCTGAACAAATGGGAGCAGATATTGCAGGTGGTGGTGAAAAAGCACAATCAGCATTTATGGCTACTATTGCTTCACTTTCTGCTATGAAAGACCCTATGGAACAAAATGCCGCTGGTGTGGCATTATTCGGCACTCAATGGGAAGATGTTCGTTCAAAAGTTATTACTGCTATGGCAGAAGGACAAGGAAGTTTAGAAGGTTTTAAAGGTGCTACAGATGAAGCAACTCAGGCTATGCAAAACAACAATCCAGGTTTAGCTTTGCAAAAAGCAATGAGAGAAATGCAAGTAGCTATAGCACCAGCTTTAATGCCATTAGTTGATATGTTTAATAATAATGTTGTCCCTGCTGTGAAAAGTGTTGCTGATTGGTTCGGAAAATTATCACCAGAAGGACAAAAAATTGCTGTTGCTGTAGCAGGTATTGTTGCTGCAATTGGGCCTTTATTGGTAATTTTTGGAACGATGGCTTCTGCTATATCAGCCTTAATACCTTTGTTTACCGCTGTAGGGACTGCTATAGGTGCAATATCTTTACCTGTTGTTGCTGTTGTTGCGGTAATCGGAACATTAATTGCTGCTGGAATTGCATTATATAAAAACTGGGACGAAATAAAAAATTATGCTAAAGAATTAGTTGATTCAATCATAAAATCTTGGGAAAATGTAAAGAATTCTACTATTGCCATATGGGAAAGTATTAAAACATTTATTACAGATGCTTTTAAATGGCTTTACGATCATAATCATTATTTCCATGATTTAGTTGATTCAATATCAGAAGCCTGGAATAATGCAAAAAATATTACTACAGAAGTTTGGACAGCTATTTCAAGTTGGTTATCAGGATTATGGACAAACATTAAAAGTGAAGTGTCAAATTCTTGGAATTCAATATACACTACTATCTCAGGTATATGGAATAAAATCAAAGAAGGGTTTAATCAGCTTGTTCAATCAGCTTTCAATTGGGGTAAAAATTTAATGAATGAATTCATTGACGGATTTAAGTCTATGTTTTCAAGTTTAACTAAAACATTAGGAGATGCCGCTGATTCTGTCGCTGATTTTCTTGGTTTTCATTCACCTACTAAAAAAGGTGCAGGGAAAGATGCTGATAAATGGGCACCAAATTTTGTAAATATGTTTGCAGATGGAATTACAGCAAATATACCAAAACTTCAAAATGTATCATCAAATATGGCAGATGTAATTAATCCTTCTTATGCTGGAACAAATAATTATTCAACTACTGGAAATGTGTTTAATATTAATATCACTGGTAGCAATGGAGAAGAAATTTGGGAACATTTAGAAAGAAAATTAGGTCGTCTTGGGGTGGTAGTATAGATGACGAATATATATATTAGCGGAGAAAATGTTACATCTAATGTTAAATACGATGGATTTAATATAGAACAAGTTCTTGGTTCAGCACAAGATGCTTGTTCTATTACTTTTATTTCTGGTGATAAACCAATTGAAGGACAAGAAATTATTATAGAAAATGGAATAGATAGAATTTTTGCTGGAATTATAACTAATCCGAAAGAAAATGAGAAAAGTAACAATATTGTTTTTTACAATATAGAAGCTGTTGATTACACTTACCAATTAGACAAAAAATTAGTTGTAGAAGTTTATGAAAATACTTCTGCTTCTGATATTATTTTAGATATACTATCAAAATACTGTACTGATTTTACTAGTGTTGGAGTTATATTAGGTGCTCCAAATATTGAATATATCAAATTTGATTACATAAGACCTTCCGATGCATTTGAACAAATCTCAGAATATGTAGGTTGGAATTGGTATGTTGATTATTATAAAGATATTAAATTTTTCGAACATTATAATGCCTATGCACCTGTTACGATAGATTCTACTACTCCAATTAAGAAATTAGCACACAATTACAATATTCAAGGGTTAAGAAATAGAGTGTATGTTTTAGGTGGAAAATTTCTATCTGACTTTCAAACATTTGAATATATAGGAAATGGTGTTCAAAGAATTTGGGTATTAGGGCATGAACCATATTCACCTTCTGTCATGATTTCAGAAGTGCCTAAAACTATTGGTCTAGAAAATGTTGATGATGAAGCTGAATTTGATTATATGTACAATCAAAAAGAAAAATTCATTAGATGCTCAAATCAAACTTCAACACCTGTAAATGGAGCGACAGTATCATTTACATATAAATACCCAATGCCAGTAATCACAATGGTTGAAGATATTGCTTCACAACAAGCAGTAAGTTTGATACAAGGTGGAGATGGTGTATATGAACACAAAATTGTAGATGATAGTTTAATTACAATTGAAGCAGCCGAAGCAGCAGGTCAAGCCGATTTAGCACTTCACGCAAATCCAATTGTAAAAGGTAGTTTTGAAACTGAGTATATTAAAAAATCAGGTATAGACATTGATATATTAGAAGTTACACAATCTGATTTTAGCAATGGAACTTTAGTAAGACTTATTTCTACTACAGAGGGATTAAAACTTGAAGATGGGATTAGTGGGCAAAGAAGGATTACTTACGACATATCAGCAGTAAAAGAAGCAATAAATAGTAAGGTTAGTTGGGATGTCACAGTTTCGGAAGGTATTATCTTCAAAATTTACACAAATCTATCTCTTGATGGTGGATATACGTGGCAAGGTGATATACAGGTACAAAACGGTGATCCGGCTCCTGGTTTAGTTGATACTGATTTAAGCAATGCAAGACTTAGGATTACACAAGTATTTATAGGTTATACAGCAATACTACATAGATTTTCATTAAATATATTTACAAAATTTGAAACATGGAAACCAGGGCAATTATTAAACATAAGTCTTCCTGAACGTGGTATAGATGGGCAATATGTAATTCAAAAAGTAAATATATCTACCAATCAAGAAATTTTAACCTATAAAATTAATTATGGTGGTAGATTAAAGGGTATTCCAGATTTATTAAAAACATTGGTAAGTAATCAACAACAAAAGAAACTTCAAGACGTTGAATATCAAACGAAAATTGAAATTAGAGAAGAATATGTAGGTATTCTTGATGAATTAATTATAGCAACGAGAACAGACTCTTGGATTTGTGGCGATATTGATGCCATATGTGGAGAAATTGTATGTTTGGGAGGTGGATTATAATTTTGGAAGGAATGAAAGTTAAAGCTGAATGGTATTTTCAGTATGATGATAATGAAATAATCGGCCCAATTACCAATAATATGACTACAGAAGGATTGAATAAGTTTGCAGAAATTCTTACATATATTCCTTCTCCGTATATTATTATTGGTGATGCAACAGGTGAAATATTTAGAAAAGCTGTTGGTGCTGTAACGCAATCAGGAAGTATTTTAAGATTTAGGTCAACACTATCTCTTTCAGAAGGAAATGGTGATTTTACTTGGGCGAGTGTTTACTCTAATGGAACAGAAATATCTGAAAGTGGAGTTAAATTGAATCAACTAGACCAAATATTTTCAAAAAATAATAATCAAGTCTTAAATATTGAGTGTAAATTTACTTTAGCACAGCAGGAGGTGTAATTTATATGAGTTTATCAGCTTTTAAAAATGGTTTAACACCATTTAATGAAACAATAATGAATCAAATGTTAGCATTACAGCCTTTTTCATTAATTTATGAAGGTGCAGTATATGATAGCAAAACAGGTGCAGGAGTATTAGAAAATTCTATTGCAGATTATAATTATGCTATTAGATTTACAACTACTGGAACAACTTCGATAGGAAGAATTGAATTACAGTTAGATAAAGATAATAGTGGAGCAGATATTACAATTCAGATTAGAGATAATAATTTTAATCCAAATGGTAGTTCAGAAGGTAATGTTTTAAAAGAAATTTTAATACCAGCTGAATTTATCAATACTACTGCTTCTTATATTTCCATTCCAATTAATTTAACTGGTTTAACTTCAGGTGCATATTATTGGATTATTATAAAGAAAAATGGAGATTCAACAAATAAAAATGATATCGTATCAGAAACATCAATAGATAGTAGTTATCCTTGTTATAAAAGAATTTCTGATACTACAGGAGCATGGACAGAAGTAAATTCTTTGCATTTTTCAGTGTATGCAGGAATAGCAGGTAATCCTAAACATGAAATTTATGGAACAAATGGAATAACAACTATTGAATATACTAGTGGACAACCATCAAAAATATATTTTTATTTACCTCCAACGGATGGATCAGCAGGTGGAATTAGAAATACTTTAACATTGAATTATTCCAATGGAATTATTACGGGAGGTGTGTAAATATGTTTGGTGTAGTTGGGACAATGATTGGTTGGTTGAGTAATCAATTAGGATTAAAAACTGACGTAGCTAGTGCTACTGGTTCAGTTCATGCTAAAATTGGAGATTTAAAAAACAAGATTGGAAATAACACTGACACAAGAGCAAGCAATACCGTAATGGGTTCATTAAGTACAGGAATTAAATCGTGGCAAAATGTAGTTTTTACTCCTAGTAGTACAACAGGTAGTATTACAATAGCAAGTGTAAACCCTTCAAAATGTATGATTACATTTAATGGCGGTGGCAGTTATTATAGCACTAGTGATGGTGGAATGCATCATATATCTCCTTGGTTAATAGGAATAACTGCAACAACTGTTAGTTATGGTATGCCATCTAAAGGTAGTTATGGTGAGTATGGTGGGTCGTATTCCGTAACTGTTGTTGAATTTTATTAAAAAAAGAGGTGATATAAGTGTTTGTTGTTATAGATAATGAAGGTAAAGTGCAGCAAGTGAATGATATGAAGGGTGATTTAGATGTCGAAGAATTTAAACAGCGTATACAACAAGAAGGATTAACTGTGATTGAATCAGAGTTTGTGCCGGATATGAAAAGTATTTATAACTTTGAGACAAAGATTTTTGAGCCGGGGTAACTAGGTATACTTTTTGTATAGAGGTATACTTAAGTATACGTCAATAGAATCAATGATTAAATGTATACCTCCAATGGAGGTTTTTTATTTTGATACCAAAGGGGTGAGGTAGTATTGGAGCAAGAAGATATTATTAGTCAGTTATCAACTTTAAAAGCAGAGGTGAAATATTTGAAAGAACGCGATACGCAGCTAAACGGTACTATTTTTAGGGTTGATCAGAAAGTAGATAAACTACAGTTTTGGATTATGGCTTCAGCTGTAGGTGCAGTAATAAATATAATGGTTAATTTAGTCAAGATAGGATAAGGTGATTAAATGAAAAAAGAATTCACTAAGATGGATTATTTTTTAGCTGGTTGTATGTTTATATGTTTAATTTCTTATATTGCTAGTTGTTTTATGGGTAAACCTATTGAAAATATTAAGGATTTAATAACTTATTTTGGCGTTGGTTTAGGACTTACTGGTACAAGTGTGATAGTTAATAGTTTAACAAATGATTCAAAAAATAAATCAGAAGGTGAAAATAAATAATGGCAAGAATAATTACGGCTAGTGGCCATGGTGGAAAAGATGTAGGAGCAGTAAATGGTAAAATATATGAAAAATATTTAAATTGGGATTTAACTATTGAATTCGGTGAAATAATGAAAAAAAATTTCATATGTGAGATAATCAATATTCAACCTTCCATGACTAATCCTAATGTTGATTTTAAACAAGATTTATATCAAACAATTCAAATAGCAAATAGACTACACAAATTAAATCCTATTGATTTATACATTTCATTCCATACTAATTCAGCCACAGACAAAAAAGCACATGGCTATGAATCATTCGTACATAATTCAGCTAAAGGTAAACAATCAGATATATATAGAGGTATTATCCATAATCAAATTATGCAATTTTTGAAGCAATATAATATAACTGATCGTGGCAAGAAATATTCAAATTTTGCTGAAGTAAGAGAAACATTTATGCCAGCTATTTTATTTGAGGACATGTTTATCTCGAATGAAAGAGAAGTAAATTTACTCTTAGACAAAAATTTTATTCATAAGTTAGCTAATGAATATGCTTATGCTGTCAGTGTTGTATTGGGTTTAAAGAGAAAATAAATTAAATGAGTATACCTCAAAAAAATACTTAAAGGTATACTCATTTCACTATTTAAATATTACTTTATTTCTTGTTTTAATTTCTTTATTAACTAAATCAATACTTTTACCATAAATTCTTGAATGTCTTTTTGTAAGGAATGAATTATCTTGTGTTTTATATCTTTTACCAATTAAATCAGGAGTTTTAACCATGAATGGATTTTGATATTCACCATTTGAATCTAACCATGAAGCTATAAAAGAAAATCTTTGTGTATTGTTCATTGCCACTTCTGGTTCAAAAGTTGGTTGTAAATATTGTTTTAAATTATCATATACTTTACTATTTGAATTTTTAAATATATGCCAATTTAAACTACTTGATAATAAAATATCAACAAAGTCATTCGGCAATTGTTTAAAATGATGAAATAAAAATACAGGTGCTATTTTATATTTTGCTCCTTCTGCAAGTAACCTTTTGCAAAAATGAATTAAACCTTTACTTAAAAATTGGTGAGGTTCATTTAAAATCAACCAAGTAGGATTACTTTTTCCACCATGAGATAGTTTGGTTAAAAATACAGTCAATATAATCCAGTATGTTAATGTTTTAACTGCCAATTCTCCTAAATCCCTAGAAGGTATTCTATATATAACTACTTTCCCTTCTTGCATCCACTTAGATAAATCAATATTTTTGTTTGGTCTTTGACAGAAAATTGGTTTTAATACTTCATCGCCCATCAATTCACCAAGTCTAACCAAAATAGGATTGTAAATTTGCCCCTGTTTACCTTCGCTCATTTTATTAAAATCATTCCAAATACTTATATCTATTCCTTCTTTTTCCGCATTGATTAATAAATTCTGTCTGTATTCATTGGACAAGAAAAATAATTTTATGTCTAATAAATTTCCTTTAGTTATTTTACTTGCTTCCCTAAGATATTCTCTTGTCTGGTGATTTTCAATATCATCACCCATTAAAAAATTAGTTAATTCCTGTGAAATTCTATTACCTGCAATCCTTTGATTCTTCATATTTTTAGTTATACTATCTAATCCAATATAGATAGGATAGTCATAATCACCTAAATTTAAATCAATAATGTCATCAGGTGACAGGTGATCTCTTATTGCATCACTCATACCCCTATGTCCCTGTCGCTCATCAATAACATCTGGAATAACTGCACCTATGCCATGTTTTAATTTTGATTCAACAACTAAATTTATGGCTGCTTGATCCTTCCCCACCCTCGGTGAACCAATAAAGGCTCTGGAAGTCATTAGCATATCAATATCTTTAGTAGGTATATAAATATTAAAATTATTGCCTTTATTGTTAGCTGTACCTGCAAATATACCACTACTATCTAAAAATACTTCTGGTATTTCAATCTCTGTTTTTTGGTTACTTTGCAAATTGTCTTTAAATTCAAGTTGAACATCTTTAGTAGGCAATTGTATTAGTTTTGAAATTTCTTCAGTTGACATTAAGCAATAATCTCTATCTTTAATATTTTTTGATTTAAGTTTAATAGGTACTAGAGAGTTATCACCTGATAATTCATTAAATGCAGAAGTTAATGAACGAATTAACATACCGCTTTTTTCTTCAGTATTGGTGTTAATGGTAACTAATATTTCACTCTTAAACACAGGTAAATTTCTTTTCTTTTTAGTATAAGAAGATAAGTCACCATTAACTAGAATTTCTTCACGTTCTGGATTAGCTATTACAATTTCTTTTTTCTTGTTAATATTTTTATTATTATTAAAAAAAGATTTTTCAATACCACTAATAGTATCATCAACTATTCCTTTTACTTCACAAAAAACTTTACTACCTAAAGTATAAAAATTATTATAAAATCTACTAAAATCAAAATTATTTCTTTGTGGCACATTCCCTTTATTCCAAACATTCCAAGAATAGTCAACTATTGATTTCCACTTTTTTCTTGATATAGTTTCACATCTAAAAATTAAATTTAAAGAATCTTTTTCATCCATTTCATTAACTGTATTAATTATTTCTCTAATAGGTGTTGTCTGTGTAGTATAATCATAATTCAAAGAAAACATATTAGAGCGAGAATATTTAAGACGATATATGTATTTATCATCAAATATTGGTAAATTATTTTCTACTTCAATAATTGTAGACTTACACCATTGTTGATGATTATTAAATTTAATTAAAAATACTTCTGCAAATATCTCTGATACAACAAAGTAAAATTCAATCTGTGTTCCATTGAAAGCTACAATATAATAAAAACAATCTTTTTCTCTTAAAGTTATTTTCTTACCATCCTTAGATATTCTTGATATTTTTGAATCATACATTGAAAACACCTGATGTATCGTATTAAATAATTTTTTGTTGCTACTATTCAAAACTGATTGATGAGGTATTATCCTAAATGTTTTGTAATTATTATGAATATGTTCAAAATAATTAGAGGACATTTGTTTACTCCTATACTATAATCAAAATTGCACCTATAAAAAATCCAAACAAGGCACGATTAAACCATTTACCTGAATTATTAGTTAACATCATACAAATAGCGCAAAACACAATAAATAAGGTAGTTATTTCAGGCATATTTGAATTTATTATCATTAGAAAGTTATCTATTTTACCAGCAATCCAATTTCCAAATAAATTCCCAATTAATTCAGTCAACGGATTATCTTTTAGAATTTCTACATTTTCTATTTCAGGTATATTAGAATTTCTTTCTGCTTCAACTAAAACATATTTGCTATAAAGGTTTTTAATAAATTCAGTTAAATTCATAACTTATAACCCCTTCAGAAACTCTTGAATATCTTTAGCATGGCGAATTATAAGATAACCAGAACTCCCACCAATAAGTCTTTCTATTGACTGTGTTCTATTTCCGAACATCCATATAATGCCTGAATATATAATAACACCCCAACAAAGGTAATCAGTTATACCTAATACAGCATTAATAACTTTGTCAAAGCTATTTGCTGTTGCCATAGGTGTTACTGCTAATACATTATTCGTTAATAAAAATTTCTTAGCTATTTTACCAGATAATTCACTTTTACTTCCAACATAGAAACAAACTATTTTCATTTATTCCTCCTATAATAACCATAAGATTTTTTAACGGTAAGGAACATCAACCAGTAACCTAAAACTAAAAAACAAACTCCTAAAGTTAATAATAAAAATTTCATTAAATATCCATCTTCTTTCAAGTATAATAAATTGAAACAAGGTTAAACTACAGCTTAATTAATCGGAGGTGTTGTATATGCCTATTTTCATGTATTATGCTGTAGCTTCGGTAATATCAGCACAAATCGGAAAAGCATTAATATTAGCTTCTGGATATGTTAAATAAAAATTGTGGTACTAGCATTTTTCAGGTGGTCGGTGAATAGCTTATAAAGCGAAGGCTTTAAAGCAATAGGGATACTATACACTTATTGAGAAGGAATCTTCCATTGAATTTTTTCAGTGGGAGGTTTTTTTGTTGTTGATGTAGGTGTTTTGGGTGTATCTTTTGGAGTATCATTTGTATGTGTTTTTTGCGTTATAATTGGTGTAGGTTTTGGTGCATCAATAGTATGGAGTGCTTTATATCCAGCCCTTAATAGGTCACGAATTATTCTACTCTGATTCTTATGATTTTGAATAAATTCTATTAAATAACTGTCATGCTCTTCACTAAGGTGAAAATTAAATCTGCTTATTCTTCATACCTCCCTTGCGTTGATTTGTATGGTTAAATATATGCGTTTTTGTATGAAGTAATGTCATGTAGATATTGGTAAATATAATAAATGTTGTTGTTGATTTTATGGAATAATATGATATATAATAGAGAATATAAAAACCAACTAATATTTAAAGTGTAAACCTATAAATATCTAAAAATAATACTACTTAGAAAATATATACAATCCTCTTAAACCCTTATAACACAAGCATTTTACTTTTGGCTACACTATTAATCTCGACAGAGGCAAACCGACTAACTCTGAATTTATTGCTATGGTGGCTGATAAATTGCGTATTGAATCTAAAGTTAGTTAGGTTAGTGTTTTTAAGGGTTGTAGGGTTATTGCATAGCAACTAATTTTCTTAAATTACACTCAAAAGTGTAGTTTAAAGCAATTAATATTTTCTTTGTAGTATTATAAACACTGATATTTATTGGTTTTCAAAATTGCCAATGAATAGGAGGTGTTTTTTCTTTTTGACAAACTTTGAATTCATGGTTGATGGTTTCATGTTGTATTGTTCAAGCAAAAATTTAGCAAAAAAAACATTAGCAAGCTATGAACAATCGCTGAAACTTTTTGGTATGTTTTTGAAGGATAAATTTAATATAACTGAAATTGATATGATTCACACAAACCATATCAGGCATTATATTAAAAATCTTCAAGAGCGCGGTAAGTATACTGTATCTGTTTTACCTGAAAAAGAGACTATTAATTCTCCAAAAAACAGGGGTGATTATAACAAAAAAATTTCTACAAATACTATTTCAAACTATACTAGAAATATTAAAGTTTTTTTTAACTGGCTTCATAAAGTTGAAAGAGAGATAAGTAAGAACCCTGTAGAAAAAATAGAAAATATAAAGCCTGAAATAAAGCAAAAAAAGACACTTACACCAGAAGAATTAAAGAATGTTTTTAAATCTTTTAATGCTTCTACATTTCACGGATTTAGAAACCTAATAATTTCCAAACTATTGTTGGATACAGGTATGAGAATAGGCGAGTGTTTAACTTTACTGCCTGAAAATGTTGATTTATTGCATAAATCTATATTGATTACTAATCCAAAAAATAAACAGCAAAGATATGTTTATTTTTCATCGAAAATGTCTACTGAGTTGAAAAGATGGTTTCAATATAGAGATAGATATTCAGATTCAAATTTTTTATTCCCTACAACCAAGGCTACACAATTATCAATTCAAAATTTTGAAAAATCATTAAAAGAAGCTGGTAAAAGTGTAGGGATTGATATTCATCCGCATCAATTAAGAAATAATTTTGCCAAATATTACATATTATTTGGTGGAGATTTTTCTACGTTGAGTAAAATTTTAGGACATTCTAGCGTTGAAGTAACACAAAAGGCGTATTTAGATTTTACCGATGACGAAATAAGAAAGAAATATCAAAAGCATAGTCCCTTGAACAATATGGACATATAGAATGATTAAATGTGTGTGGAGTGCCAAAGTTAATATGCTCCACACACATTTAAAACACCTTTTTAGACGTTTAAATTGAGAGGAGGTTATATTATGGCTGATAATTGGTCTGAGTGTCCCAGGTGTGGATCTAATAAGGTTCAATCAGTTAGCAAATGGTTACTATCAATAGCTTTGTTCCTGTCTGCTGGAATATTCATCTGGATACCATTTCTATGGTTATTAATCCCTATTGTCCTGGTTCTTTCTGCTATATTTTTTGTTCTAGCTTTTTTTGCTAAATCTATATGGCAATGTCAAGATTGTAAGCATACTTGGCCTAAAAGTTAAATCATTTAAAAAATAGACTATTTTTTATTGTCAACTTTCACCAATTATGATACAATGAGATTTTAATAACAATACACAGAATACTTATTGACATATATGAAAACATAGTGTATTATTATATTCATAAAATTAAAAAAGGTGAAGGTGATGAAGTGAAGTATCATATTGAAAGTATCACCAAAGAAGAACTTGAAGGTAAAAGCAGACTAGAAACATATTATGCCATTCCTGAAGTAGCAAAAATTATGAAAAAATCAGAAGAACAAACTCGTAGAAATGTCAGAGAAGGGAAAATTCAAGCATATAAAGAATGGAAAAGTTATTATATTTTAGAAACAGATTTACGTGAGTATATGATTTCTGATGATAGAGTAAAAATAGAGATATATGAATTTTTCAAGTTTGAGTATGAGCATAGAGTTAAACACTATCACCCTTCCGCTGATGAAGTTTTTAAAGGTGCTATGCAGGTCTTAGTTTCATTGCTAACTGATTTTGGTATAGCTTTAAGAGATTCTATAATCGAAGAATTAAAAAGCATGTATTTATAACTTGCTATGTAAATTAGCAGGTTATTTTTTTGTTTAAAAATAATTTTAATAATACACAAAATAGCTATTGACACATATGATAATGGTATGATATATTATGAACATGAAATATGCGAGGTAAATAAAACCAATGGAGGTTATATTATATGAAAAAGAGATTAGTGATTAAAGATGAAAAGGGAAATTTTGCAGTTAGTAACATGACTTTTATGAAAGACAAAAATGAAATTGATATTTGCACATTAACAGGAAAAAGAACTGGATTCACAACTTATGGCAATAATACAGAATTAGCATTTGCAGAATTAAATAAACTCCAAAGTTTTGCTGATAAATATAATTTAAATAAAACTTTCACGCTTTTAGAAATCGATGTTGACAGTATCCCAAAAGGTAAACTTATTATTGAAGAAATTGAAATTGCATCTAAAGTAGCATAAATTGACTAAATAGTGAGTGAAGGATTATGCACAAGCTACTATTTAATCCTTCACAAAAAATAAAATTTAATTGGAGGAATTTTAATATGAAATTAATAGTTATTATAGATAATAATGGAAACTTTGTAGGTAATAGAATTAACATAGGAATGAACAATGGGCAATGGTTTTATCTTTATAAAAATGGCATGTGTGATGGATTCTCAGGCTATACCAATATTGAAAGAGCAGAAAATAAATTAAATCAATTGCAAGCTATCAGTGATAAATATGGTTTTAATCTTACATTCTCACTAAGAATAATTGATGATACTGATATTCCAATGGGCAAAACTATTGTAAGTAGGATTTTTCCAACGGAGGTAGCTGTATAATATGGCCAAAATTTTAAATTTTCCATTAACAGTACAGCAGCCAGTGCCGGAGCCGGAATATATTCAGGAACTTTCTATAGAAGACATTCCAGATGTTGATGAAATGGATTATCAATATGAAGATAACCAGCACTTCATTAGCAATGATAAATGTTACAAATGTGGGAAAGAAATTGATTTTACTGCCAACCTGCATGAACAAATGTGGCATATCCAAGGACGGGCCGGATATGGTAGTCAGTTAGATGGGAGTCAAATATCCATATGTATCTGTGACACCTGCTTAGTTTTTTTCTTGGGTAGAGATTTACCCTAAAAATAGAAAAGCCAGCCGTTTAAGCTGGTATAAAATATCTCATAAAAAACCAAAAAAACAATTGACAATATACCTATCTTGGGTTATAATTCAAAAACAAGCATGGGACAGGCAATATAACTGTGCTTATTTTATTATACACAAGGTAGGTGATGTCTATTGATTGTCTAGTTTATTGATTAATTGCACTAACATAATTATAGTAACATTTTAATGGTGATACGTCAACACTATAGTATTGCAATACTAAAAATTTAATTTAAATGGAGGAAATTATGTTAACTAGAGAAGAAATAAAATCACCAAAAGTAAAGGAATTAGTAAAAGTTGTTGGAAGTATAATTAGGAAAGATATTGATGAAGTAAAAAGGTATAAGAGTATTGAGAGTATTATTGCTGGAACTAATAGTTTTGGTGAATATATTAATGATGAAATAAATACCATAAACTATATTAAATCATACTGTGATAGCCATAATTTAGATTTTGAAGATGTTAATGATTATATTTATGGCATTGGTATATTGCAAATAATTGATGATGATGAATATGACAATGATAAATTATATAGTATTATGGAGGAATTAAATTATGAAAGAAGGTAGTAAAGTTTTTTTAAAAGGTAAGTATGGAATGTATTGGGAAGTAATAATTAAAAAAATAGTTGATGATAAATATGCTATGGTTTACCATCAAGCATTGATGCATGAACAAAAAGTTAGAATAGATAAATTGACAAAAGAACCTTCAAAAAGATTCATTAAAGAAAGTGAAGAAACTGAAAAAGAGATGCAAAAAGCACAAGAAATATTATACAGATATAAATAAATACTATCACCTTGGGGTAGCCAGAGCCAAGGTAACACAAATGGCTACCCTTTTGATCTTTGAAAATCGAATAATAAATTAATCTAAACAAAAGGGAGGAAGATTATGCAAATATATCAAGGTTTTACTAAATACAATACCATTGAAGAACTATTAAATAATTTAAAAAAAGAAAGTATTGCAGGAAAAATATATCTTGATAATGGTTATTTTGTAGTAAGTTTACACCCAAATGAAATTAAAAATCGTAAAAACTATACAGTTCAAGAATTATTTAATTATGCTATTGAATTAGGTCGTGGTTATCCGTCTGAATTATGGCAAAAAACAAAAAACAAGAAATAAAAATTAAACACCAATTTGGAAGAAGAAACATTAACGATACTCAAAAGTCTTATTTAAGAGGATTACAATATGAGAATGAGAAGAAAAACCATATGGTAGATCTGATAGAAATTTTGGGACGGAACATTCTTCCACCCCAAATTCAGAAAAAGTAGAAGATGAATCTTCTGATATTAATTTCCAA
>C687J13896_1000780_pt1 | contig 20218 bp, 24 predicted proteins | sample RifGroE2_FD_13896 | JGI IMG/M metagenome (IMG submission 13896)
GGGAGCGACTCGTCCCTATTATAATCATCCCAATAGGGATACTTTATTGCCTGAACTCAATGTTTATCAGCGCTAAAACTCATAATTAGAACTGCTGAGGTATTCGTAGGTTTCTTATAAATCATATAATCCGCTACAGTAAAGCTCATAATGTCTCAATACCTATCCAGGTATTCGTAGGTTTCTTATCTAGCATATGAAGTACTAACCGCCGGAGCACCGAGGTCTCAATACCTATCCAGGTATTCGTAGGTTTCTTATGTTTTTGATTATATAGCAGATAAAATGGATGGATAGTCTCAATACCTATCCAGGTATTCGTAGGTTTCTTATTTTAGCCACCTAAGAACCTAATAATATTTTTTTATGTCTCAATACCTATCCAGGTATTCGTAGGTTTCTTATAGAATTAAAGCAATACTAACATATAGAGGTAATGGTCTCAATACCTATCCAGGTATTCGTAGGTTTCTTATGTCAGATATATACATAATTGAAACTGGAGTTGTGTCTCAATACCTATCCAGGTATTCGTAGGTTTCTTATGCTAAGGACTCCAAGAAATGAACAATAAAAGAATCGGTCTCAATACCTATCCAGGTATTCGTAGGTTTCTTATTTTTGATGCCAGCGACGAGACGCTGGCTGCTCTGTCTCAATACCTATCCAGGTATTCGTAGGTTTCTTATTTAAGTTATGAAAACTTTGAAGATAATGGACTGGTTGGTCTCAATACCTATCCAGGTATTCGTAGGTTTCTTATAAACTGGGATGAATACATGAAAGCTAAAAAAGAAGGTCTCAATACCTATCCAGGTATTCGTAGGTTTCTTATAAGGAGAAAATTATGGTTAAGACAAGAATTGCTTATGTCTCAATACCTATCCAGGTATTCGTAGGTTTCTTATGCTATTACGCAGCAAGAACAATATCACAGTGTATTGCGTCTCAATACCTATCCAGGTATTCGTAGGTTTCTTATTGTAATCGAAACTGGAACTGTATCATGGAACGGGGAAGTCTCAATACCTATCCAGGTATTCGTAGGTTTCTTATATTGCCTTGCTAAAAAAGAAAAAGACTCAGGCAGGTCTCAATACCTATCCAGGTATTCGTAGGTTTCTTATAAGCGAAGCCAAAAGCCGTCAAACATGGTAAAGGTCTCAATACCTATCCAGGTATTCGTAGGTTTCTTATAGCGCCCTTCTCCAGCCCAGTAAAATCGAGGCTTTCTGATAGCAATTTTCAGGCACTTTATTTTTACATCATATTTCTTCTTAAAGGAAGCGGTTTTAATACAAGTTTTTACCATCACTACAACACTTTCAGGCACATTGTCCGTTTCCTTGCTTTTTCAATTACGCGATATATCATAAAAAACGCGATCAATTAAGTTCATTATAAGCATTACTATAATGATTTATCCAAATCTGAACTAATAACATTCCGCAAAATAATTGCGTTATTTAACTTTTCTGTCATACAACAAAACTCCATCTTTTAATGCCTGAAAAACAACCGAATGTTTATCCTTACTTTTTTCTTGTATTTCTTGAGGAGTATATACAAGAATATCTAAAGGATATGGAAATCCCCTTAAAAATCGCCTTGCTCCTGATATCCTTGAAATATTATCCGAATCAGAAACTTTTTCGATTAAAATATCAATATCACTGTTGTCAGTGTCTTGATTTCTCGAAAAAGAGCCGAATACATATATTCGTTCCGGCGACAGTCCCGCAACAATTTTTTCTCTAATAATCTGATATAATCTATTCTTTACTTCTAAAGATAACATTATTTCTCCAAAATTATTTATATAAATATTCTATCACGATTTACTAAAATATATATACTTCCTGATCCTCAGTAACTCCCTCCATGCCCAACACTTCAATTTTTTCAAAGCAGGAATTGCACACTTTATAAAATCTCACATTGTCTCCCAGCTCGATATTGATTTCCATCATAATCCGCATTTTAAGCGTCTCAATCTGCGGATTATCCAGATGGCACTCAAATACCGACTTCTGCACCCGGTGACCAAAGGCTTTCATCACCTTAGCAACACGATATATGCGCCTTCCCATCTCACGCCTGGTAGGTGCCTGCACAATATCAAAAGTTACAATAACAAACATACCGATATACCTGCCGAATTCATCTCTCATTGTTGTATAAACGGAGTATAGGGTTCTCCGGTTCTGATATATCGAACCAGTGATCTAGCCTGCATCTCCAGTACCCGCCTGTAGCTAATATTATCCCCTTTATAAAGGACCTGCGTCGACAGCCTTTTTTCGAACCGTTCCACCACCTTGCGGCGTAGATCAGTATTAATCAGCACTGGTTTATCTTCGGTATCACCTTCGTAAAAATCATCCTCATCAATCATACTGTGATTAATGAGATCAATTATTACCTGATCGGCAAAAAGTGCCCGGAACTCTTCCATGAGATCCAGTGGCAAGGCTGGGCGGTTGTCAGTATATTCGTGAAGATAACCGATGGCAGGATCAAGTCCGGTAATAGAAACTGCAGTATAAACACTATACATCAGCAACGTATAAATAAAACTCAGCAGTGAATTGAGCGGGTCTTTCGGAGGTCTGCGATTTCGCCCGCTAAAACCGAACCGGTTCTTGAGCAACAGCGGTATTATGCTAAAATACATAGCCGCCGCCGACCCCTCACAGCCCCTAATACTCTCTAAATTATCTTTTTCTTCAAGAGTGCCAATGATGGCATACATTCTTTTAATACCCTCAGCCACTTCCGGTATCTTCCGTTCACGATTAAGATTTTTAAGAATATACAAACTATTAAGGATTTTTCCTTTAACACATGCTTTGGCAAAACTAGTCCTAAACCCATTATCCTCTAGCTTTTTATATTGTTCGACTTTGAGCTCAACAGCCTTGGTATCGGTTGAAGCCAATCGCCCGTAATAACGCCCGTTTGATGAGAGGAATGTAGTGGGAATATCCCGCTCCAAGAGTTCCGCAATAGCATGTGTGGTGATCTGCGTTCCGCCAAATACCAGCACAGAATCAACTTTGATATAGGGATGGTACTGGTGACATCTCGGCAACTGACCTTGAAGCACTCCCCTTCAACGCCCATAATGGCTCCCAATTCCATAAGATATAATGCCGGCATAATTTATCCTTTCTACAACCTTCTTGCGATCCCCATTCCCATAGTGGTCTTAGCCCCGACTCCACTCCAAAAAATATAATCTGCCAGTAAATTCCATAGGGCACGATAAAAACTATCCGACTTGCTGGTATCGGTAAATTCTACCTCCCCCACAAAGCCCGCATATTTATATTTATCAAAATTCCACATGCGCGTTTTTAATTCATACCGGGAGACCATACAGTTCTCCTCCAGCCAGGACAAGAAATCTTTACGATCAATAGATATCCCTGACAGGGTATCCCATTTTTCCAGTGTGGTATGAAAAAGGATCCTGGGTATGGGCAACAGCAAATAATTATCTTCCTGTTTAAATGTCGTCGGCGTAAAAAAAGATATCGATATATTCTTGCATATCCCCTCCTGGCGTATGATGTACTTGTCATATAAGCGTTTATGAGCGGAAGAGCCAGCCCAGGAATGACCCGCAGAATCCAGGATCACATCTTGAATGATCATCTCATTATCACCAATCACGCAGGTTTTACCCCTACTGCCTGACAAAAATGTCATCAGTTTGGAGGATAGTTCTTCATTAAGCGAAGTAAAACGGAACCAGTATTTTTTGTTTGGATCAAGTCCATTATGGCCACGGGCTACAGGGCTAAAATTGCCATGCAACGGCGATACGGTAAATGGCTTTGCCCGGTTATCTCCATGCAGCTTTAGTGCCAGGTCCGCGTCACAAGTCCTTAGTAAATTAAAAAAAAGACCGTGAATATAATTGCCGGTTGAGGTCGGCAACACGCATTGTTTCAATGGGGAGATTTCGATAACAGCAGATAACAGCATTTTAGTGCCTCGCAATCAATAAATTGTACATTTCGTTATCGTAATAGACTTTTCTAAAACGATGCACAACGATATGAAAAACAACAAGATATACAGGAATCGGTGCCGCGCCTGTCAGGGTAATCTCTGACCGGTCTTCGATGCCAGCCATGAGGTCACCGGCATTGCGACCTATCTGGTTAAGTACATCATCGCTAAGATCAATAGCAAGCCGACCTCCCGCTTCATGGATAGCAACCCCTTGGTATAAGTCGGCATTATTTAACGAAATATCAAGCTTCATACTTCTTCTATTTCCTTTCTAATCTGCTGCTTTTTTCTTTGTCTGGTATCCATCTTGGCCTTGCCTGTAGGAATAATCGAAGGCCGATAAAAACCAAAAGACGGGTTCTGTTCCTTTGCTTTTTTGTACCTATCTTTTTTGTTTGATTTCATGATGCATTCCAACCAGCTAGGGATTGTCATTAACATAATCATGTGCGCCGTATTTTCTCAAATACAGTTTACCAGTGCTTGCAACACAGCTAACTCTTCGCTCTTGCGTTACGCGAAAATGCCCAATAGGTAATCCATTGTATTTTTTGTTTTCAAAGTTTTCATATTGTAAGCCTCCATCCTTTTTTAACTGAGAGGTATCACCTTTTTTCATCAATTTTTGGACCTTATAAAGTACTTCCTGCAATTTGACCTTTTCATCGGCGCTCACAATACTCTTAAAATCATTTTTAAAGTTATTCTCATATACCAAACCTGGCCATTCAAGTAATCTATCGAAAAAAACATCTGATTTATTTTTTTCCCACATGATCAGTCCCCAGGGAGAAAGAATACTCCCTTCCTTTTCAGTATCAAGGAAAATATCATCAATCCCGGCAGGGAGATCCGCAATTATTTCGGCATCTGCCATGATCATAAATTGATTCGGATATTTTTTCATCGCACTAGTCTCCAGTTTTATTGGCAGTTTTGGGATGGATACCAGGTCACTATCCTCACCTTCAAAAATATATGAGATTTGGGCATTACTGAGCATAGCTATAGCGGTAACAAAACCCTGCACAATTTTAAACCCACCCGAAGAATTAAATATCAGGTCAATGCCTGGGTCATTAATGTATCTCATATCATCAGAATAAAACCATCTCACTAATTCGCTAATCCCTTTAAAAAAAACTTTGCTATTTGATGAAGTCAGATACCTTATTTCAACTATTTCCGCATTATGAATATTAATTCCAGTTAAATATTCTTTTATCAGTCCAGCTGTTTGTCTACATTGATAAGTATCTGTAACGATAAAATAATAAATGTCTTGATGCGCTAATCCTATACGACTAAGACCATTTAACTCTGCAGATAATTTTTTCGCGTTTTCTAAGCTATACCCCAAAAGACTACATCTTGCTTCATCGATATAGTTATTTACAATCCGCTTCTCTTCAGGAGCATATTCTCCTTCTCGATGATTAGCAGTTTTTGCTAATAACTTACGATCACAGTCTTTCAGATTAGATAATAATGATGTACCTACAGTGCTGATTATTACGCGCATTACGCTGCTCCTTTACTGTCTCCACTAGTATCCCAGGCCATAAAAAAAAAATACACCTTTATAGTTCTGCCTATTCCCACACGATATTCCCCTCAATCGTTTTTATATACGTCGATAGGCTTTCAATCACTGACTGGACTAGCATAACGATAAAAATATCTGCATCGCCAGTATCACAATAATGCTCGACCGAAGAAATGTACCGGACTCGGTCTTCTATATGAATAACAGCCGGAGGATAGCCATTTTGCATCAAAACAAGATTCATAAGCAGCCGAGCTGTCCGACCGTTGCCATCAACAAAAGGATGTATCTTGACCAATCCCAGATGGAACAATGCGGCTAATTCAATAGGATGGAGATCTGAAGATCTATTCCTGTATTCCCGCAGCATTTCTTGTATTAATGTCGGGAGCATGGCTGATTCAGGAAATTGTTGAATCACTCTGTTCTGTCTCTTAACGTAGACCTGCTCGATCCTGTATCGCCCAGCATTATTATCATCTATTCCTCGTAGTATCAGTCCATGGACATGGAGGATCTCTTCTTCGGATACAATGTATGGAGCACGCTTTGTCAATGTTTCGATATAATCAAGCGCGGCTTTATGATTGGTAACCTCCACGTGCTCGCGAAGTGGTTTACCACCGATAGTAATACCTTCACGCAATACCAACTTGGTCTCCGAGTAGGTCAAGGTATTACCTTCGATAGCATTCGAATTATAGGTCAGGTCCAGGTCAAAAAGCTTCTTCAGCCGACTCGTCTGAGTTTGTGATAACGGCCGCAATATATCCAATTTAGCTTTCAGTTCATCAGCGTTTAACAATGCCTCGCTTGCTTCTTTCATTAGGTTCCCTCTTTTTCATAATCTTTTTTTATGATTATTTATCATATCTTTCAGAAATGCAAACCAATTAAGTTGGGTCTGAACAATTTGACTTAGCAGAAGGTTGCCATTATTCCTCTATTCGATATGGCACAACAAAGGCCAATGCCGGATGCACATATTCTTCCTCATATCTTACACCGGGCAAATGAGAGACGCCATAATAGTCCTGCATTTTCCCACCTGGCGGCAATCTAAAAACAGCGCCGGGCTTGAACATCATTACCGGATTTTTAAACGGATTACGTTCTGCTGCCCCAGCTGGTAAGTCCATATTTATCGCAGTTTCACCCAACTTCCCATATTTAACAAAAGTCTGATACCAGCCTTCTACCGGATCGTTTTCTGCCGGAACAAAAGATGATAAAGAGATAAAAGCATTCGGATTATCGATCTTTATATCTAACTCATCGTTAATATCTATCCGGACAACATTTTTTACCTCCAGTTGTCCCTTCCCAATTCCTTTTTTCTTGCCATACCCAGCTTCCAGAAACCGCTCAAGTATCGGGATCAATTCATCTGTCCGGTCGGCGTCTATTTTACAATACACTACCCAGCCGATGTATCCGTCATTTATTTCCCTATCCCCTTTTGGCTTAATAAACACCTCTTCAAGGGAATATATTTCGGTGTCTTCACAACCAAAACGAGGCACCATGTTTTTCATTGTAACAGTATCTTCAATTTCATATTGCTCATCAAATTCAAACAGCTCTTTTTCTGTTATATATTCACTATGGGTCATGATTTTTTGTAATACTTCCACATTGATCCATTTTAATTTTTTGATTCTCTTCAATATAGTCCGGTCTTCTTTATTTTCTATTTTTATTCTTGAAATGATATCAGCCGGAGCAGGATAAAATGGTTTGGGAACGTATTGGTCAATAACGCCATCAACATCGGCTAAAGCCGGCAAACCATCGGAAAAGATAACGGGAGGACACCCGTCTCGATAGCTATCCAGAAAATCATTAAACATGCCATACCCGGTTATGGCCATATAGCTTGCCAGATGTCCCCAAATGGTATCGGCTTGCAATGGTGTACTCAGCCCTGATTTTTGCTCGATTATTATTTGGTATGTTATATATTCACTCATCTTGGCTCCTTTTTTGGCCCATTATGGGTCGGGGCAACTTTTTTCTTTTATCAGATTCTGCTTCTTCCAAATAATTATCTGCTGATACTACTTTTTGCCCTGTCTTACTCTCCAGCTCTCTGCGAGCATTACCAGCAACAGTTCCACCTTCTTTGGCTAACCATCGTTTAAATGGGTCTGCTTTTGGCGACGATATCGACTGGATAATACGAAAAAGCGTTTCGGTACTTGCACAATCTGTACTTCTCAATTTCCCGTCAGGTGAAAGCAATTTAAACTGTCCGATATTATCGGACACTTCAGAATAACCCTCTACAACTAACTTTTTCTTTAGATCACTCCAATACTTCCTGGCCCTTGTAGATTCAGTTAAAGCCTCAATAATATCAATAATAGAAAACCACCATTCATTATTATGGTATATTCTACGTATTTCTTTTTGTTGAAAAATTGCTATACTATGTTCAGAATTCATTTTGACTCCTTATGGCGTTATTTGCCGCTATTGTTTCTTAAATAGATTAACCAAAGCTAATAGATCAGTCTCTGTCGCAGTATCTGTAGATTTATTCTCGTTTTCTTCCGATTGCTTTCTAATTGATTCTGTTTTGCAATTTGCTGTGCATATCCTGCACCACCCCATCGGCTTACTATCAACCATCCATACTGTGGTTTGATTATTACCAAAAAACATTTTATTCTTTCTATTAAATTTTAATCGACCCGAATTCTTATCTTTTATAAACAATGATTGTTTAAAACCTTCATATCCAAGCTTATTAAGTTCATCAACAACCTTCTTTGCTTTTGTTTTCAATATTTGTTCTCTAACATAGCTTTCTTTAGCATTCGAATCTATTATTTTTTTTATTGTTTCACATAATTGAGTATTGAATATATTATTTTCCTGAAAAGGATGTGCAGTCATGGCATAAGCCCCGCTATGTTTTCCAATTCTAATTAAAGTATCTTCTTTCTTTATTGAATCATTCAGATTGTTATATACATCGAAAATATTTCTTTCTTTTTCTAACACATCCATCTTAAAAAAATTATTAAGTATTAAAAAAAAATCCTGACCGAAATTGTCCGGATTAAGATCGGTTATCTTTTTATACTCATTTTCTAATTTGCTGTTTAGAAATAAATTAAGATTAACGCTACCACTTAAAACAGTTCCAGGTAAAATAACCTCGGAGACTTGCATTAAACTATCTTTGGTACTTTCTCCCCGTTTATTTTTATAGTTTTTAACTTCTTTTACGCATGATTGACCACGAATAATATTAAAATCACTAAAGCTGATGATTTTTCCAAAGTTATGATCATGAAAATCCTTTTTCCCTGCCCTATTAAGCACTGCCGTCATAAACGCCCCCTTAATAGAACTTCCTGGAATATAACACTTATTCTGATATCCTGATCTGATTGATTTTTCAAACTGCAATTGATTTAATACCCCTCGCTCAGTAGACCCAGATGTTTTGTTTATGTTTCTCTCATACTTATTCTGGACTTCCTTGCACACAGGCACTGTGTACAAAACAGAATTTTCATCTCTGTTATTATAAATAAAACCACGTATATCCAGGATACCTTTCCGAGTAATCTCCTCAAATTGCTTAGATAGCCCTTTTCTTTCCAGATAATCAATATAGCTATCTCTGTCTATCACAAACATCATATTTTTTTCAATAAAATAATCAGTAGGTACATAGTCTTCTCCTGTGCCAATGTGAACCGGAGAAATCACCTCAATCTCTAACGGCATATTTATAAAGATATTCATTATTTCACCTTCAACTCATATTTTGAGATTTCAGAATTAATATCTATTTCTGACAACTTGACAACTTCATTGTCAATTTTTAAATTATTAATCTTTATCCGACCATAACCTCTAGATCCGCTGCCGCCAAGACAATCAATTTCCAGCAATCTCAGCCCCAACATGATAAAACCTTTCATTATAGTCTCATCATCCGTTGATAATTTTTTATATACTATCCTTAACTCAAATATCGCACCAGCAGGAACACGCTCCATATGTCTGGGATCTTTTGCCGTTCCGATTACTCTATCAATAGAATTCTCTGATTTATCTTCAGTCAAAGCGTTTTTTTTCTTCATATCAGATGCATTAATTAATCTACAATCATTGAAAACAAGCCGAGTTGGTCCCCCCTTAAATTCTTTATCAGTTGTGCCGTTACCAAACAATTTGCATAGAACATCATCAGAACTGCCAGAAAAAGGCTTTCCATCTGTTACTCTATTTGTCGTCATTTCCAGCAAAGATCTCATTTTTCCTTTTATCGATGATCCAGGGATATAAGGCACATTATCTAGAGGATTTTTAATGACAGGATTATCAATACCTCCAATATGGATTTCATCATTACCAGAACCAATATGTAACCCGCTTAATAACTCTATTATCCCTGTAATTTTAATAAATTTTTCCAATTTCATTTTAATCTCCTTAATTATTTATTTTCCATAATATGCAATTATTGACTCGAATAAATCACAGAAAACCCCATAATCCCTATAATCATCAACCGTATCAATTAAATTTTCTTCAATAAATGATACAAACTTATCCCCTACATGTTTCCTTGATCTTGCATATTCAGCCTTCGCTTTTATCATGTTTATATAAGGTTTTTGCATGTGATATTCTTGGTCCTTATCATCAGCCTCATTAATTTTTGACTCAATCGTTAGCGCTTCCTGATAAAACTTCCTTATCTGAGCAGAATTAATTTCTTTCCCTTGTTTATCTACCTTAAACTGACCAACATATTGTTTTGCAATAGTAGTGAACAGGTCATCTTTCACTGACTTCTTTATTGAATCTTTATAATATATAATCGGCATTTACATTTTCTCCTTATTTTTATTTCCTCGACGACTATACAACGCGAGATTAACTGAAACAATCGACTTTTCCTTATATATTTCTATAATTTTTTCCCAGTTCATCAACTCTTTCATCAAGGCATCATCGGCAGAGTAATTTCTTGCTGTTAAATAATGAAACAAAGGCTTCCACATTTTATCTTTATTCTCATTTCCGACAGACATTCGAATAAATGTTAACAGTTGATATATATACCCGATACTTACTGTTTTATTTTTCAACTTGGCTTTTATATTGTCACACAAATCCATCATAATCTTTAATTCGTCGTTATCAGTGCCCCACTTTAATGGCTGACCAAAAATACAGACACTATTTTTCCCATTATTATTCTTCGCCTTGCTCAACTGTACCTCTGCCATCTCAACCGCCTTTAATATCGGGTATTTTGGCTTAAAAATCGATATCCCTGCACTAAGCGTTACTTTCGGATTATTCCCGACAAATTTTTGAAAGTCCTGATTTATTCTAATAGCCAAATCGATAATAATTGTCCAGGGGCCGATGATCACCAGGTCATCACCACCGGCATAGACAAAATAACATTCGGGAAACTCAGTGCGAACAAGACTCTCAAGGTAACCGGAGAAAAACATATCAAGCATTCGCGACATGGTGGCCAACCTGGTAACAGTAAATCTATCGTCTGCAATCTCTTTACCGAATAAGGAACCAAGATTATCTACGTCGGCCTTGAATACAGCCAGCATAGGAGCACCATCAGAAAAATCCGCAAGACACTTGAAATGCAGAGGTGCATCCCTTTCCTGCCGTTCATCCTCTTTTTCTGCGTTCTCGTATTTTTCTATTATTCTAATTAATTCGGGATTATTAATACTCTTTTTAGAAGGCACATAGTTAGCCATAAACTTAATCTTTATAGGACATAAATTATTTGCAAGATTCTTCATCTTGTCAAAATCATCTGGATTTACAGCGATCATGCGTTCATTGTCATGCCCTCTTTTAGCCAATCTTTCAACAAGATTAAACTCTGGAATCACCTGATGTACCGATGATTTATAGGCGATATAATTACAATTAACGAGCTGTTTACCTCTTGCAACATCCTTCTCGCAGATATCGCATAGGTCTTCTTTTAATAACTCACGGGGCTTACCGCACCCTTTACATTTTGCAGCTTTTTTCGAGTTTTCATGGACAAAGCAAGCACCATGCCATATGCCATTTCGGATTAATAACGATTTAAATGGCTGCAATTTCTCCTTCTGAAATTGTTCAGATATATCGTTATGAAGTTTCCTGTAAGCTCCGTTTTTACCTTTAAGCTCGTCTCCGGAGAACTCCCGGCTCAGGCACAGGTTGAGATTGATTTCGCCCTGAAATTCACTATAAATATCTGCCACGATTCTTGTTTTCATTTCATTAAAATCAATAGGCGATGCGGCAGGAACAATAATCTGAAAACCACCACCGGCATTCTTAAACACACATAGCCCGGGCAGCTTATAACAGCCCAAGATATACTCTACTATATTTTCGGTAAGAGCCTGCACATAAAAAGACCGTGAACGCAATCTCTTGGCTGCGTTTATAGAAGTAATATCATATATATAGTTTTGTATCCCGGAAAAATCTCCCTGTATTAGCCTATACTTACTCTCTGAAGCAGTCTTCTGATCATACATACAAACCGCTAGTGCAGATGATATCCTCAAATGGTCATATAACGAAATATCCTTAACATCTGTATACCTGCGTGTAGATGGCCAAGCCCATAGATGCTTAAACAACACCAGATCAAGCATAGACAATAGAATATTGAAATCGAGTTCTTTTTTTAATGCGGAGACAACCGTCTGAATATCCTGCAGCAAATGATTCACTCGCTGCTTCTTTTCAACAGTATCTTCTCCCGGCATTATCGCCTTTGCTAAGTCTTCTTTTATTAATACCCCTGACTTGTATCTGAGTTTTTTATCACCACCTGAAATATCTGCGAACAAATTCACTAATCGCGGATCATTATCATAGTTTTCTTTATCCTCCTGTGCACGTTCAGCCGCAGAATAACAGTCAGAGGCACTAACTATTCTGTATAGCAACTCGTTCTTATACCCGGATTCCTTTTCATGATGTCCTACGATCAAATTCATTAACATCGGATTATCAACCAGGTCTTTATTGATACATGACGTTTCAATCTTCGAATCCTTCAAATTTATGTATTCTTCAATCTCTGACCTATAAACTCCACAAAAAAGGTGATCGGCAACAATCCCACCCAAATAGGAATGCCAGTAATCATAGCCTTTATCTTTAGGCATAGACTTTGCATAATCAAGCGGCTTTCCCACATCGTGCAGCAGCGCTGCCAGTACAACTGTATTCCGTTCTTTGTTATCCATTATGTTCTCCACCTCTATTTTCATAATTGCTCACTATATTCCTGACAGTCTCAAGATAATCCCTCACAAACTCCTCAGGGCCCAAAACCACCACCTGATCCATGTATTCAAAAAGCATTTTCTTTGCCCGGAAATAACTATGAACGCTCACCCGGTACTGTTCCTCTCCGTTCTCCAAAACCGTTTGTTCTCTGATCTGGAACGGACACTCAAAATGTTTTACCAGGTCTGACTTTACTTTAAAAACGATTTCCAATTCACCCATTCCTTTCCTGGTCACGGAATGCCCGAGTACCAGTGTTTTTATCCGGTCAACTCGCAGTTCCTTGACTACCTCATCGACAAGATCTTTAGCAATCAAATATACTTTGTTCTTGATGCGCACTAAATCGATCAGTTTGACCTGGAGAGTCAACACCTCATCATACCGGGGACTTAGATAGTCCAGCCTGGCCGGGAGTCCATACGCCAAACCACGATTGATCAGCGTAATTATGTTGCCGCAGCCCGGTGATGATTTGCTGACAAAAAGGTCTTTTATCCCGAACGTCTCTCCCTGCTCAGCGAGCAAATGGTATTTACCCTCGTCCTTTTGCACTTCAAACCCAAGCGCCGATAAGGTGCGCACATACCGATAGACGGTTTCTCTTGATACACTTATTTTGTACAGTTTTTCAAACTGCTTCCGAATCTGAGCGACTGTATAAGAATCCGCCCGGAGCATTTTAATTAAATTATTTATATTTTTGGTCTTGTTCATAAATGTTAGATATTTTTTAGCATAAACACTTTATATGTTATAGAAATTATTTAGATAATTCAAATATTATTTATTAGAAATTTATAAATATTGGCTATTATCTTATTAAGAGATTCCATTAAGATTATTATAAAACAACAAATTTATAAAAAATCCATAGCTATAACTATACACCCGTTATTGTGTCAAAAATTGACACAATAACAGATATGCAAAATAATTTAAGGGAAAATATAAGCGTATATTCTACCCGGTTCCATACAGAAGTAGTTTTAGATTACAAAACCTTTATCAGATTGCCGGACAAGGAGTATTTCCTTGACTGCCCCATCAATATAACAAATTAATTTACTAATTTGTTATATTGATATAAACAGCGTAGCTACATCATAATCCTGTCCATTCATCCACATGGCGAACAGAGGCTCAGGATAGTCCTGCATAGCTAAGCTTTGTACGCCGATACTGTTATGCTTAGGATTGAACTGTTGCTATTACGAAACTTAACAAGCTGGTCTTGAGAAATATGGTTAAGGAGCAGTTCATCGGACAAACTGTAACGGCTCTCTTTTATTACACTCACATTAGTTAACCCGGCTTTCCTAAAAATGTCGAGGTAAGCAGCTCTGTTAATTGCCCCGGAAATACACCCTGCATAAAGCTGCGCAACCTGACGGATTCCTTCCGGCAACTCGCCTTCAATAACGATATCGGATATGCTGCAGTGCCCGCCTGACTTCAGTATCCTGTGTATTTCTTTGAAAGCTTTCTCTTTGTCAGGGACAAGGTTAAGCACACAGTTACTGACGACTACATCCGCGATTTCGTTATCTAACGGCATAGCTTCTATATCGCCAAGTACGAACTCTACATTCTCATATCCCAGTTTCCGATTATTGGCCCGGGCTTTCTCTATCATAGCTTCTGTCATGTCAATACCAATAACCCTGCCCTTCTCGCCTACTATCCTGCGAACAATAAATACATCGTTACCAGCTCCTGATCCGAGATCAACGACAGTATCTCCTTCTTTTATCCTGGCTTTTTCTGTCGGCAATCCGCAACCAAGACCATAATCAGCCTCAGCCACATATCCATCAAGCTGAGAATAATCCGGGCTGAAGTTCATTCCTTCATCACCACAACAAGCGCTCTCGCCTCCGCAACAGGCGCTCTCTCCTCCACAACACGATTGAGTAACTACTTTCGTGTACGCATCTTTAACTATTTTCTTCACATCATCTGACATACTTTTTCCTCCTTTTATTTATATCTTTTATTTATATCTTTTATTAATACCAGCCATTTATATAATCCCCGTTCCCAGGCCTAGTGCGATAAAAAGAAGCATCCCAGTAACAATAACCTGCACAGTGCTCATCGTGACCTTATGAAGCAGTCGTTTACCGATAATAATCCCCATTAATGCGGAAATAATGACAACGAACAACAGTAATCCATTCTCTCTCATATTGATATTCACAAATATATTCCGATAAACCAGCAATCTTGTTATATCGACAAAAGCTGAGACTACCGCACCGGTAGCTACATAGCTTTCTTTGGCAATCCCGGTTTTAACCAGAAAAGCGCTTCGAAAGGCGCCTTGATGACCTGACAGACCCCCAAAAAAACCGCTGAGTATTCCCCCTATAATAAGGTGTTTCCTTCCAAAACTAAAACCTTTCAATACAGGCAACGTTTCGAAAAACGCAAAAAAAGCAAGAATGCCTGCGATAACAAGATTAATTGGAGTGACCGAAAACTCATGGCCAAAAAGATTGTATGAAAATAGCGGGGTTAGTTGAGCGAGCATAAGCAGTAATTGTGCCCCCAAAAAGGCTGCAATTACAGCAGGAATTCCAAAACGGAGGACCATTCCTTTATCAGCTTGCCTGCCAAGTAATCCTACTTTTAAAATATTATTAAAAAAATGAACTACCGCGGTTAATGCGACAGCCACACTAACAGGAAAAAAAATGGCAAAAGCCGGCATAAGCAAAGTCCCTATCCCAAAACCGGAAAAGAAAGTCAGTATTGATACAATAAAAGCAACACTGCAAATTACAATATATTCCATAAATGCCACTCCTTAGCTGCCAAGGCAATATAACATATTCATACAATTATTGAATACGAAAGGGCTCCTTTGATAATGCTAAAAACTCTTTAATCTTTGCTTTTATTTCTTGACTTACTGCTCGTGTCTTTTCCAGTTTCTCTTCGTATGTCCCCATAAAGCTGGAAGGGTCTGTAAAAGACCAATGCAGGCGCTCGGATTTTCCGGGAAAAAGAGGACATCGCTCACCACTTGTTTCATCACAAACGGTAACAACGTAATTATAGGCTCTGCCTTCTCTGAAGAATTCAAAAGCGTCATTGGTTTTCTTCCCCGATATATCGATCCCGTCTTCTTTCAAAACATCTACCACTATCGGATTCAGTGTTCCCGGCTCTAATCCGGCACTTTCAACTTCGAACTTTTCGCCTCCGTAGAGCTTCAGGTACTCTTCAGCCATCTGGCTTCTTGCTGAATTGTGAATACATACAAATAATACTTTTTTCTTAATCATAGAATACCTCCTGTTAGATAATTACTTGATTCTCACGTACCAGATCCGGTACGTTAAAAAATTTCTTTGTCATCTTCAGAGCTGAATTAACCAGCATTATCATTACCGGAACTTCTATCAGCGGTCCGATAACCGCAGCAAACAACTTCTTAGAACCTATCGAGGAATGATAATCTACCGGTCTTTGCCACAACATATCCTTTCATTTTCAACACCTGCCGATTGTCTCTCGTTCAACCGCTTCAAATCAGCCGTGTACGGTTCCGTCTGTCTCAGGTCCTCATAAACAAGTGCCTGGATGAATTTCACGGCATCTTCTTTAATCAAAGAATAAAAAGACCATTGTGCATGTTTCCGGTCCCTCACCAAATCTGCATGTTTAAGGTATGCCAGGTGCCGGGATATTTTTGTCTGCGAAGTGTCCAGAACCGCCATGAGATCGCAAACACAGAGTTCCGTTTCAACCAGCAAATTAACAATTCTCAATCTCGTTTCATCTGACAAAGCTTTGAGCGTATCCACAATATTATCCATCTAAAATATCATCCTATATCTGCATATTTGCCTAAACGCATACAAGCATATAATAAGCTATTCTTTTGAATTTGGCAATCGGCTCCTTTATACGAAGGTCAGATATTTTGGGTGTGTGCTAGCTCGCAACTCTTTCAGTCCGAAGTTAGGAATAGCCTCCGAACAAAGCAAAAGAGCGGGCTTGTTTTCTTCATATCAATGGAGAAAACAAAGATAGTTCGTAAAGATTGGCATTATCAACGGATTGGTGATATGAGTCACACTAGAATTGCCGCGGAAAGAACCGAGGACAAATACTAAAATATCTGAACCCGAATAACTCAAAGGAAATCAACAACAGCACTTTTTATGCTTTTTTCCTGACCCGCAAAAGCATGGATCGTTCCTGCCGAATTTGGGATTAACAATGCCATCGACATAGTACCAGATATCTTCTACCTTATGAAACTCGCTAATTTCGTGATGGCTAAAGATTTGACCATCAGTTTTATACTTCACAAGGAAATCGACATATCCAACAGTTTCATCAACTGCAACTGGATCAGCCTTAAGAATTGTAAGACCTAACCACTCACTAGTTGTAGCCCATTTTGTTGAGGCTTCCTCATCAAAAGAAGCGATAGCTTTTCCGCTCATCGTTTTAGAAATATACGCTATGTCGGCCTTAGTATAAGCAGTATACCGTGAGCGCATGAGCATCTCAGGATTCGTGGGATTGGCCTTACCTTCAAGGTACCGGGCACAGCATTTATCATAATTACGACCTGATCCGCAAGGACATTTTTTACTATCTGACATATGTTTTCACCTTTCTTTTTAACCGAAAAAAAAAGTCCAAGGGGAACCCTCTAAATCCGGCGTATATATAAATTATTTTATCGAATTATAACAGAATTCTTCAAGACCACCAGATAAAAAAACAATTGTTCATTGTTTTTATGAACAAGTTTCAAAATCTATATTTTCTTTAACACGCACATTACTTGATTGTGTTTCTCAACGATACTGTGTAAGGTCACGCCTACCAGAAAGAATAGCAACCCGCAAAGAAAAAGGCTGGTAGAGAGAATGGCCAACGGCACATGTTCAACAAACAAATCATCAAAGTAATCAACAACAACCACCATGCCGAAGATTAACGAAAAGAAGAAAAATCCTAGAGCTAGCGTGCCGAAAAAAGTCAGGGGTCTGTTGTTTTTAAACAGATTAAAAATAGTCCATAAGACTTTAAACCCGTCTTTAAAGGTATTCAATTTCGAAAAACTACCTTTCATTCGTGATTTATAGCATATATCAATTTCTTTTAGCCGGAACCCATAACTAAGCAATGAAATCGTCATTTCCGTTTCAACTTCAAATCCCTTGGAAACAACAGGTAATTTCTTGGCTATTTCTTTATTATAAATACGGTACCCGCTCATTATGTCAGTTAGCTTGCATCGGAATAACCTATTGATAAGACCCCTGACTAAACGGTTTCCCAAAACATGGAATTGCCTGAACGAATCATTTTCAAAGATAGCTAGCCTTGAACCTATAATCATGTCATAGTGACCGTCCATTACAGGTCGGACCAGATCCTTAATTGTTTCTAAGGAATAGGTATCATCGCCATCAACCATGCCATAAACATCATAATCTAATCTTTCCATAGCCCGCTGTACAGCGAATCCTTTCCCAGGCCGTGGTTCAAATATAATCTCAGCTCCGTTTTCTTTTGCTATTTTCGCTGTATTATCAGTGCTATTGTTATCAATAACATATATGTTAGCTTCAGGCAGATATTTCTTCGTATCAGTTATTACCTTGGCCACCGTCAGTTCTTCATTGTAACAGGGAATAATCATGGCAATTGTCTTATTTTTTACACTCTGCTCTATTTTGGTGGTCATTTTCCAATCCCCTCAAAATGTTTTTCAGCTATATTTAACATAAACTAACAATACAAACAATATAAAATATGCAGGTGCAAGTAAAATTATACATATTTATACTGTTATACGTTTTAACTTACCTTTTGATCTCTTTTCTTTTAGTATCATCCCATAATATCAAATAGCCACGCATTCATAGTATGTGGTTACAAAGAAAGATACCCACGTATAATTTTGAAAAATTAATAAATAAATCTTCTTGTATTATTACAGGATTTGACAAGCAATGTGTGTTTATTTCTGACACAAAAATTTTTATCGTGAATAGGGATTTGATTAACTATAATTCCATTCCAACGACAATTATTTTTCCTGTTTTTGAGGGGAAAATATAAAGCCAGAAAAAACAGGACTTTATTATCTCCTATAAGTGATTATCTATGTACATAATGTCTGGAGCGACCGGAATTTAATCTCTACCGGGAACCGGAATTAATTGTTTCAATCCACGCTCCCGCGTAGGGAGCGACGTTATAAGTATCAAGGAATACAGTTAGGTACTGAAGTTTCAATCCACGCTCCCGCGTAGGGAGCGACCATAACACTAACAGATCTCGGCAGGAGCTTTGCTGTTTCAATCCACGCTCCCGCGTAGGGAGCGACTTGTATAGTCTGTATCGCTTGTTACTGTTTCGGAGGTTTCAATCCACGCTCCCGCGTAGGGAGCGACGCAAACCATATGATTGATGAAGCTGTACAAAACGGTTTCAATCCACGCTCCCGCGTAGGGAGCGACCTACAGAGTTATGAGATTTTCAAGCGCTCATTTTGCGTTTCAATCCACGCTCCCGCGTAGGGAGCGACCATCACCGGGAGGAATAAGCCGCAGCATCAAAATGTTTCAATCCACGCTCCCGCGTAGGGAGCGACAAGCCTCCTCGATGCTTTTCGAATATTTCCGAAAGTTTCAATCCACGCTCCCGCGTAGGGAGCGACTTAGAAACTTTTTGTAATTCTAATAATAATTGCTGTTTCAATCCACGCTCCCGCGTAGGGAGCGACGATGTTTGCTATGAGTTTTTGTTAGATTTCTCCAGTTTCAATCCACGCTCCCGCGTAGGGAGCGACGAGCCGTTTCGAAGCCTATCATATCGCCAGACAAGTTTCAATCCACGCTCCCGCGTAGGGAGCGACACTTCATCCAGCGCGATTAATGATCCGAATAGAGTTTCAATCCACGCTCCCGCGTAGGGAGCGACACTAGCATTTGTGGATACGCTGGCGTTAGTAGTCGTTTCAATCCACGCTCCCGCGTAGGGAGCGACATAACCGGGGCGCATTACAAGGGGAAGGCATTAGTTTCAATCCACGCTCCCGCGTAGGGAGCGACCGATCGAGCGCTAAATGATATGTTCGAGGTCTTTTGTTTCAATCCACGCTCCCGCGTAGGGAGCGACTTTAGTAATACCAGTTCATCGGGCGCCAGGTGTGTTTCAATCCACGCTCCCGCGTAGGGAGCGACCAAGTAAAATAGTCGATATACACGAAATAGGGTATGTTTCAATCCACTGTAATATCCCAAAATAAAGCAACTAAAACGTCCTGCATTTTCTCAAGATAACCCAACCTGAAAAGATACTTTCCATAAT
>C687J13896_1000783_pt1 | contig 20206 bp, 17 predicted proteins | sample RifGroE2_FD_13896 | JGI IMG/M metagenome (IMG submission 13896)
CGGAACGATGATGGCGGGCACGGCCAAGGTGATCGGCTCGTCGCGCCGGACGAGGCGGCCGGCGAGGAGGTCGGCGACCACTTCGGGCACGATCCGACCATCGGACAAAGCCACACCGAGCGGCTCTGTGACCACATGGTGATCCATGAGGCCGTGAATACCGGCCTCAGAAAACTGATCGGCGCGCTCGATGATCTGCTTGAGCCACGCCGGGATAAAAATCCCAAGTTCCTTCGACATCTTTCCTCCACACCCCAAAACCCGAAAGCCACAATCGTTTCTGTCACGATCGCAACTTTCTCATCTTTGGAGCATAGAACGAACGCGCGAGAAACCGCTCGCGCGCGGTGCCAGGCAGCTGTCTGGCGGCGTTGCCTCACTCGAGGCGACTGCTTTTTATACATTAATTTGAATAAAAAGTCAAGATAGGGAATTAAAAAAAGAGCTTTTATAAGCTCTTTTTTATTTTTTACTTTGAAAATTTTCTATTTTATATTCTCTCGTTCCAAAATTTTAAAACCTTCTAAAACAGCATCACACAAAAAATCTTCCAACTGGCTATGGTCGCCTTTGGTTTGAGCTTTATAAAGATAGGTGTAATAAAGTCGTTTGTTTTCTTGGCGAATAATGGCCGGAGCAAAATTTTCTTTGAGCAACATGGCGTTCATAAACAAACGGCCAACACGGCCATTCCCATCGGAAAACGGGTGAATTTGCTCAAACTCGCTATGGACCTTGGCCGATAAATTTATTATATCTGAAGTTTTTTTAAAGGCTCCGGAAACAACAGCAGGAAACAAATCGGGAATTTTTAGACAATTTGCTGTTGGTAAATTAACACCGACCAATCTAACAGCATGACGGCGATAAAAACCGGCGTCTGATCGAACTCCATTCATTAAAATTCCGTGCAGTTTTAAAATAAAATTTTTATCGATTTTTTGCTTCTTGGCAAGATAGCCAAACAAAAAAAGCAACGCTGTTTGATGATTTTTGGCTTCCAACTGTTCGATTAAACTTTTGTCTGGCAAGGCGGTGTTGTCAAACAAAATGGCCGCCGTGTCCGGTTCGGACAAAGTACTGCCTTCAATGCGATTGCTGTGATAAGTCAATTTCAAAATAAACTGATCGCGGATATCGGGATGTTTAATAATTTCGTTTACAATGTTTTTATACTTCGAAGATTTCCTCTTTAAAATTTGTTTTTTGGCGATTAGTTGGTCGCCGGGGATTTGTTTTTGGCCGGTGACTTCCAAAAACAAATCGTCGATAGCCGCCAAGCTTTTTTGTCGAGGTTCGGACTTGCCGGTCCACCAATTGTTGAGAGCCACAAAAGACACCCCCAACTTTTCCGCCAGCTTGGTTTGGGTCAGACCTAAAGTTTTTTGGATAATTTCTAATTTTTGTCGAATAGTCATAAATTTAACATAATCGAATTATAACAAACTTTATAAAGTTAGTCAAAAATCGAAAACTTTATAAAGTTTCAAAAAAGAGCTCATTCGAGCTCTTTTTTTACATCGTCTAGAGACACTTTCCTCTTCCCTCGCCCGTTCTTATACCCCCAATTCCCTTTTTCCCCAAAAGTGAAGCCGCCAAATTTTTTGAACAGACGAGCGGCTGCTGGTGAATCTTGAACCGAGATCACACCGCGACCGCGTTCGTCTAAAATGATCGAAACAACTCGGCCGAGTTTTTGATAAACATGAGCCGAAAGGTGGCGGCGGAAACCCTCTTTAGTTTGTCCAATAACGATCGCGTAACCGTTCCACTCCTTCCGATTTTTCCAAGCGGCTTGAGCGGCCAGCTCATATTTTTTTTCTTCAGTCGGATCAATGAACGGTCGCAATAACTTTTTCTGATAAGCGAAAACTTTTTTGATTTCATCTTTTGAATAACCGGCGCGTTCCAGTCCGTTGACAAAACCTCGATCTTGAATTCCAATACCGCGAACCAATCGAGACGAAAAACCAAGCGACTCGAGGCGCGCGTCCGTGAGATTAAACATTTGTAAAAATTGTTCAAGAGAAGATTTTATTTTTTTGCGATTCAAATTTTGATAATGATGATGATCAATAATTTTTATTTGTACGCCGAGTTTTTTTATTTTCTCTTCGGTCTTCACTCCAGGAATTTCCACAATAACTACGCGCCGCGCCCCGCTGATTTTTATTTTTTCCAAAACTCCCGGCTCGCGATCTAAAGTCGCGCCATGAGGTTGATGAGAGATAACCATCGGCAATTTTATTTTTTTCGCCAGTTGAATAATCATCGCGGCTTCGGCGTCATTAGCCGGAACGATTAAAAGTGTTTTTTCGATATTCATAATTTTTACCACACCAAAATCCTGTTAATCTTTAAAATCCTAGAAATCCTGGTTCAGACAATTATACCAAAACTCCCTTCCTCCAACCATTAAAAGTGATTAAAGAAAGGGAGTCGCCGTGGAATACGTACCGACTCCACGGCGGAAGGTGCTCGAGACGACTACCCCTCGAGCTGGGCCGGACCTCCGATGTTTGGGTTGAGGTTGGGGTTGAACAGAAAAACATGAGGTTGTTACTTGGCCGGCGCGGTCGCGGCCTGGCGAGCGCTGACCGGATCGACTCCGGCGCGCCGCAGGGCCTCGGCCATGACCGACTGCTCGCGGCTCAGCGGCGCCGTCAGGCGGCGGGTGACAGGCTCGACCGACAAGCTGAGGTAGTCGAGGTAGACCTCGGCTTCGCTCAGTCGCCGATCGGCCTGCTCGCGCAAGCCGCGCTCGAAGGCCAACCGCTTGGCCGCCAGGCGCTTGGCCGCCAGGGCCTCGCGCCGGGCCGCTTCCGCGGCGGCGATCTCCTCGGCCGGGGCCTGCTTGGCCGAGAGCCGCTGGAGGGCGGCGTCGGCGGCCTTGAAGGCGTCGGCGGTGTCGAGGACCACTACCTCGACCGCGACCACCCGGACCTCGGCGATGGCCAGGCTCCTGCGAGCCGGCCGGACGGCGCGATCCAGCTGGATGCCGATCTCGGCGTTGATGCTGAGGGGGTGGGCGGAGTTGGTGTTGCGCATGGTGTCTCCCGGGGTTGTGGTTGGTTTCTGTCAGACTCCCTTCCCTTGACAAATTTCTTTATCAACGGAAGGGAGTCGCCGTGGAATACATACTGACTCCACGGCGAAAGGTGCTCGAAACGTCTGCCCCTCGAGCTGGGCCGAACCTCCGGGTAAAGAGGAAGAGAATGGGTTGGTTGAAAAAGCTGTGAGTCAGATGTTGCGTTCATCTGCTTCGTTCCTTCGCCGAGGACAGATCCTGGCTCCGTGAAACTGGCTTTTTCTTTATGCGCGGCGCCCTTGTCGCCATTGCGCGGTCGCTTTACCAGACTTGGCCTTAGCCTTAGAGGGACGCAATCCCGATGTCTGGCGTGATCCCGACGAGTACTAGACCCGTCCACCGAAATAGGCTTACCAAGGGAAGCCCGAGGATCACTTTAAAAACTTGTGCTTTGCCGCGAGCCTCGATGAGGTGGGGGTGAACCTCACCAAGGTCTCGCTGGCAGGCAACCAAGAAATGATTTTCTTAAAAAACCAACTCTTGGCTGCCGTCGAGTTCTGTTCTCGACGGGAAAGAAGACGGGTCACAAACCAAGCTGGAGCTCGGCCACCAGGGTCAAAAGATGTGGCACAGAGGTCTGTCCGAATTGCTTCCTGACGAAAGCAATCAGCTCGGACAAAGTTCCCTGAACCAATACTCGTTGACCCGGATAGACGAAGGACTCGCGCGGCTGAACACCCAAATACCACACACTAAGACGACGGGACTTGGGCACAAAAAGGGTGTACTCCACTTTAGACTCCTGGAAAGGGTTTGAATCACTTCTCTCTTTTGACCAAAACTTGATCAAGGGAGAGGAGCTGTCGAGTTAGTTTCTCGACAAAGAAGAAGGTTGAACATTGCTCTACCTGGCGCGTACTCGACGGCGAATCACTTCGCCGTCTCTCCGTGTTACCACCACCAGTGGCTTTTGAGGCCGCTGGCTCCGAAGGATCTCCTCCGGGCTGGTGGTGAACCAGGTTTCCACATGGACGAGGGGGCCGTGGGACTTGGTAGTCATCTTGTAAACTCCTGGTTTGTGGGTTTTGTGACAGTGTTACTCAGTGATGGTATGGACCCATTCCACGACCCGGCGAGTTCGGGCTCCGTGCAGGACGTAGTAGTCCCAGGCCAGACACATCCAAATATTGAACAAAAAATACCAGATGATACCAAGGTTTCTCATGATCCCCCCAAGGTTTGAAAAACCGAGCGCAACGTGCACCCGATCAAGAATCTTAAAAAATTAAGAGCCTTGAACGGGTCCCTACACTCATGGCAGGGGAAGAGGAGAGAGCACACTCATGAGCGCGCACGCACCCACAGCGACTCCAAAGCAGAATGCAAAGAAGCCAGAGACGAAGCACCAGACTATACACTTGAACTCGGGATCAAACATGAAGTACTCCTTCGAGCCAAGAGATTGACGTTCCTGACTCCCGTCAGGTTTACGACGACTCTTTTCGGCGCTCGTCAAATTTTTCAAATTTTTGAAAAATTAGACAAACACCGACAAATTAAAAGAGACCTCAAACCAGAAGTCCCCAGATTAATCAGGCAGCTACCTAGATATTTTTTTCGATTCCCGGAAATTTGTTCATCACTCAGCTTTCTACTAACCATCAGGTTCTGGGGCCAAGATGATTTTCAAAAGTTAGCGATGAACAAATTTCCGGGTCTGACTAAATTAACTCAATCCAGTCAGCACGGCCAAAGTGGCCACGGCGGAAATAATGTAAGCGATGGGATAAAGCATATTGTTATTAAGTTCCAAGGTATTAAGTTCCAAGTACCAAGATGGTTGTTTCTTCCTTTAAGAAGATGTCTCCTTCTTGGAGCTTGGTGCTTACGCGCTTGGAACTTACGATTTTTCAATCTCCGAAAATTAACTGCTTAGGCCGCCTCACGCTTCCCTGCTTCTAATTCGCTTCCTTCCAAAATTTTTCTATAAGCACCAACCGCGGAATTGTAAATACTCGGCGACATTCTTTTCACCTCCTTAGCCCAACTCCTAATGGTGTTCAGCTCATTTTTCCAGTTGCCTTTCGAGAGTGCGAGCGCAGCAAACGCCATGTAGTCTTGTTGTTTAAGCTCATCTGGAAGGGTCGCCATATCAAGAAGCAGTCGTTGTTTGTTCTCCGGAGTGTGATCACGAACAAGCTCGGTATAGGCATTAACCGCGGTTGGAGGGAAACCCATCAGATAGCCAATAAGTCTCTCGTCTTCTGGGTCACGACCTTGTTCGTCTGGGTGAACAAATTTTTTCCAAGGCTTCATAAACTGATCGACCGTCTCTTGATTTTTGGCAATAATAAGATGTTTACAAAAATCTTCACTTTCATCATCGTTTGGAAAAAACGGGCTTTCAACAGGCTCGGCAACTATACCAAACTCAGAACAAACCGACCGTGTTTGATTATAAACCATCAGTTCTTCAACCGTTGGGCCGCGACGCTCCGCGCCGGGCGGCAAAGAAAATAGCTTAAGTGGCAAAATCATTCCCGGCCGCAACCCCTTATAAACCAAAAGTATAAAAGCCTTATCGTGAGCACAAACAGGCTCCGGAAGAGCCTCGACGGCTTGCACAAACTTCTTCTCTTTTTCCTTGGCCGCCATTTCTTCAATAACGCACTGTTGCTCTGGATGAATACGCCTCATAGAAAACTAATTTAAGATTTTGTTCCAATCTTCCCCAATGACCACCGGCTGCATAGCCAACAACTCTTCTTGATAACCAATTTTCTCCGGCAACTCGTTTAAAAGATAAATTGGCTTTCTTAAATAAAAAGCCAAACCGATTTCCAAAAAAGTATTACCGCCAATATAACCAAGAACCCCGTTCTTCTCAAAGTTGGCGACAAAAATAGCATCCGATTTTTCAATCTTGTTGAAATGCTCACGAATCAAATCGTGGTGAATTTTAGTCAAAGCGTCTTCGACCAAATAATGATAATCAATCATGCTTGGTAGTAAGACGGTGTGTCCGTGTGCTTCGAGAGAGTCTTTGATGGCCGGTAAACGGTCGAAGAATTTGGCGCTGGAGCAGAGGGTGATGGTCATAAGTAGGTTTTAGGGGATAGGGGTTAAGGGGATAGGGATGGAGGATTATTTTTTTGAAGCTTCGATTAAAAATCGTTTTTGGGTGTAGACTAATTTTTCGCCTCGATCAAGTTTTTCTTGAAGACGAATTAAAATCTGACGAAATTTTTTAACGGAAAAATTCGGAACTACCCAGGGTACATTTTTCAAAAAATACACCAGCGCTCCGACATCTTTAAAAAACATGTGCCCGACCCATTCTTCGGCTCGTTCAATTTTCAATCCCGCCTGTATTAAAGATTCGCGAACTTTTTTAAATTGCCATTCAGGAAAAGGAACCTGTCCACCAAATTCGGCAGCTAAATCAGCCAGGTTATCTCCACTAACTTGCTGAGTAATAAAAACTCCGTTTTCCTTTAACAAACGGGCCACATCAGACGAAATAAAAGAAGCTTGACGATTGATAATCACATCAAATGACGCGCCTCCGAGTTGAAGAGGTTTTTCGGAATCAGCTGAGTGTACCTGAATGCCCAGCGGTTCCAACCTTTCTTTGGCGACAGCAAAATTTGGCGGCCAAAATTCAACCGCTTGCATATCGCCCGGTAATGGTTGCATTAACAAAAGTCTCTCACCGCCGCCCGTACCAATATCGAGACCAGAAGATGCTGTTGCCAAAAGTTCTTTGGCTCTGTCTTCGTACCCAAGATTCACTTGCTCTTCTTCCCAACGTCCATCAAGATATGAAAAATTCCAACCTTCAAAAGGCGCCGCCTCGTCTTTTTCCCATTGTCGAATTCTTTGTTCAAACAAATTATCTTCGGCGTCTGTTACAAAAGTTTGTTTTTCTCCCATAGATAGATAAAAATTATTCCCTGGTTCTTGTCTCGATTTCGTTTAAAATTTCTTTCCAATAATCATCGGCTTGAGCGAATTTGACACGATTGTTTTTGAGACTGTCACGGATTTCTTTTATGGTAAAGAGACGAACAGTCTGAAGTTCCTCGAGCTGGATTTTCAAATCTTCGGCTCGGCCGGAAAACGGTAAAAAATAAATGTAATAGAATTCATTATTAGGAATGGCGTCGGGCAAAGCCTCACGGCGAAGAATTCTAAAAAATTCCAGACTTTCTTTTTCGGTTTTTACGCCAATCTCTTCTTCAAGTTCGCGCAATCCAGAAGTCAACGGATCTTCGCCGGCCGCCACGTGGCCGGCCGCGGAAACATCCCAGCAGTCAGGTGCCAAAAGTTTATCTTTAGCTCTTAATTGCAAAAGAATCTCGCCGCGAGAATTGTAAAGCCAAATGTGAGCACTACGGTGCCATGAACCGTCTTGATGGGCCAGACTTTTCATTTTTTGTTCTCCATTTGGTTGATTGTTTTCGTCGACAACGTCGATTAGTTCGTCGGACATATTATTGTATTCGAGAGACAGGGCAGTGCCCTGTCTCTACGAACGTGGTTATTCTGGTATTTTGCCGGTCTCCACAGCCTTCCCCACCAAATCCGCGGCTGAAACTACCAAATCTTCTTCTTGACCAAAAACATTGATTTTGAAATCGCCACCTTCGGCTTCTTTGGCACCAATAACGATGGTCCAGGGAATTTTCATCATGGCGGCGTTACGAATTTTTTTACCAACTTTTTCATCACCGGCGTCAAGCTCGGCACGAACGCCGGCGGCTTTGAGTTTAGCCAAGAGATCGACGGCAAACGGCACAAAGCTGTCGCTTACGGTTGCGAGACGAATCTGAACAGGGGCGAGCCACATCGGAAAAGCGCCGGCGGTATGTTCAATAAGAATCGAGAGAAAACGCTCGATCGAACCCATAATGGCGGCGTGAATCATAACGATTCTTTCTTTTTCGCCGGCTTCGTTGATACAAGTGAGATCAAAACGCTCTGGCATGTTCATGTCGAGTTGGATTGTGGCAACTTGCCATTCACGGCCAATGGCGTCCTTGGCCATAAAGTCGAGTTTAGGGCCGTAAAAAGCCGCCTCGCCAACACCTTCAAACCAATCGACTTTTTTCTCGTCGATTATTTCGTGCAAAATACTTTCAGCTTTGGCCCAGTTATCCTTATCGCCCAAATATTTTTCCGGATGAGCCGGATCATGAAGAGACAAACGAACCCGCAACGAAAAACCAAAAGTCGGATAAAATTCGTGGACAATGTCCCAGATCTTCAAAAATTCTTCTTTGGTTTGGTCCATGCGACAAAAAACGTGAGCGTCGTCTTGCGAAAAAGCGCGGGTGCGAGAAATACCAGAGAGCTCACCGCTTTGTTCGTCGCGATAACAAGTGGTGGTGTTGGCGTAACGCTGTGGCAGATCGCGATAACTCCAAAGCTGGCGGGCGTAAATTTGAGTGTGGTGCGGACAGTTCATGGGCTTCATGGCAAATTCATGACCTTCACGGGTGGTGATACGGAAAAGTTCATCTTTAAATTTTTCCCAATGGCCGCTGGTAATGTAAAGGTCTTTTTTGGTGATGTGTGGAATTTCCACTTTCTCATAACCACGCCTGGAACGTAGCCGCCAAACAAATTCATCGAGGACGTTGCGTAAAATTGTGCCACGCGGTGTCCAGAGCGGCAATCCAGCGCCAACCAAGTCGGAAAAAGTAAACAGATCAAGGGTTGGTCCCAAAATTTTGTGATCGCGTTTTTTGGCTTCTTCGAGCATGGTCAAATAATCATCGAGATCTTTTTGGCTTTCAAAAGCCGTACCATAAATCCTGGTCAACATTTTATTTTTTTCATCCCCGTGCCAATAAGCGCCGGCGGTTTTGAGTAATTTAAATGGGCCGATTTTCCCCGTCGATTCGGCATGCGGCCCGGAACAGATATCCACAAAAGTTTGCGGCATATCTTGGCCTTTCTTACCCAACCAATAGACGCTAACTTTTTCATCCCGAGCGGCTATGGCATCAAGCCATTCATGTTTATATTCGTTATCTTTGTAAGTATTACCGCTAAAAAATTTCTTGGCCTCTTCGACAGTCATCTCGTCTTTAATAATCGACAAATCTTCTTTAATAATTTCAGTCATCTCTTTTTCGATCTTAACAAAATCCTCTGCGGAAATTTTAAGATCCGTATCAAAATCAAAATAAAAACCTTCTTCGGTAGCCGGCCCCATGGCGGCTTTAATTTTTCCCGGCCACAATCGCATCATGGCCATGGTCAAAACATGCTCGCAAGAGTGACGCATTTTTTCCAAATTTTCTTTGTCCATATTTTTTGATTACGATTTTTTATTTTTCGGTTCATCCGAAAAATAAAAAACCGACGATTAATAATAATCCTCGGGCCCCGCGTATGCAGGGGGTTCCACCCGAATTATTCTGTTTATTTTTTTGGCAAACAGAATCACTCGATTTTTGGTTTATCACTCGAGAGCTGGTATTTACTCGCCCTTTTGGTTCCAAAAGCTTTCAGCCGCGGCTTTTGGTCTCTGTAAACCGGTTTCGAATAAATGTGATCTCTGTCTTGGTGATGTTATCAGTATAGAAGGTGACAATACGGGTGTCAAATGTGAGTTTGAAACGTGTAGGCTAGTTGATCCGATCGGACCAACTAGCCTACACGGTCCCGAAAAAAAATAAAATCAAAAAAAAGATGCCGGTTACGACATCTTTTTTTGATTTTAATCTTTCACTTCGACTGTCACATGATCAACCATGGCGGGAATCTTGCCAATCCACGGCGGAAAAATCCAGACCGAAACATCGTCGGCCAAACCAGCTGAGACCAAAAAACTTTTTACCTCGGCTGCGCTTTTGCCAACTAATAATTCCGGTTGGAGTAATTGGTGGGTATTGGAAACTATGGCTTGTTTTTCAAGATTGGCCCGCATTTGTGCTATGCCATACTGACTATTGGCGTCAATTACCTCTAAAACCAAAGAACCTTCCCCTGGATCAGAACTGTAAAGATTCTGATCAGAATCTTTAAAAACAAAACCGTCTTCAAGCTCTTGGTACAATTTGGCACTGGCCAAACCATTCAAAGTATCGGCATTAAAGAAAACTCCGGCAACTTTTATTTTTAAAGAAATTGTTACTTCGTCTTTTTCTTGACCGGGTTCGGTATCGCTAACTTTTGACAAGACCGCGACAGAAAAAACCTCACCGCTCCAATCGGCCTTACTTAAAGTTCGTAGTTGATCTTTGGCAAAAACTTCCATTTCTTCTTGAAGTTGACTGGCATTAATATCAAGTTCTTCTTGAGTAACCACGGAAACCAAACGTTTACCACCAGTCATAGCAACAGCACTTTCGGCGTAAATTTGTGACTGTAACGAAGTGGCTAAACCTGGAATAGTAAATTGATCTGGACCGATATCGCCAATTGAACCAACCTGATCGGCATAAACTTGAGTTTCTAGACTGCCACCGGCTGGAACATTAACACCCTTATCCAAGCGGAAAAGCACACCACCAGAACTCAACAAACGTGTAGTGGCAACCAAGGGTTGATTTTTGGAAGAATCGTTTTTGATAGTAACCAAACCGCCAGCTTTATCTAAAACTTCTTTCTGCTCACCACTAACAACTGGAAAAATTTTGGTTTGTTCGAAAACTTGGTCGGTAATTACCCCAATAATTTGACCTTCGCTGGCCGCTTCTTTAACCACATCAAAAAGAAAAGATGATTGGACAGTATTAACTTTTGGCGTAACCAGAACCACAGCCTTGGTGGTTGAAAGCAAAATCACTACGGCCAACAAAGCCACTACTGCCACAATAAAAACCCCGGCGATGCGCCGATAAAGACGTAAAGAAGGATTGGGCAAAGACGTTGGTTTACTCGGTTTAACCTCGCGCGGGGTAAGCTTTTTACTTACCGTGGTAATTTTTTTCTTTTTGGCTACAGGGGTCATAAATTTTTTTGGCACAAAGGTGGTCAAGAAAAAAATAAAATTTTTATCTTGATAACGATTGTTACCGAGTTCCCCTTTATTATACCACAACATTTTGCTGTCCGACCAGGGATTTAACTTCGGCCAGTAGTTCGGGGTTAACATCGATAGAATAATCCGTAGTCACGTTTCTCTTAACACCGCCGGCGTCAATGACAAAACAAACTTTTTTTGAACCGGGTGAAGCCGTAAATAATTCTCGCAAACGAGCAATTAATTCAGGGTCGGGTTTACCCACCAAAGTGATTTGAATCTTGTTAGAAGTTTTAGGCGGCAGAGTTCGAGCCAAAAGATTTTTTGAAGGTTGGTTAGACACCGGAGTTACAGCTTTAACTTCTGGCAAACCTCGATCGTCCGGAACCCAAAGATTGCTTTGAAGCATGCCCAACAAATCAGGCAAACGTCCATCGTTAACCACCACAAAACTATTGGCCAAAAGTTTGGCCTCCTCCCCTTCTCGTCTCGAAACCTTGGCCGAAACCAACAAAATCTGATCTTCCACCAACAATTTACTAAACTGCGAATAAACCGTGGGGAAAACAATAACTTCGGCCTTGCCGTCTTTGTCATCGAATTCCACAAAAGCCATGTTGTCGCCTTTTTTGGTAACAATGGTTTTCACCGAGGAAATCAAACCACCGCACTTTACAAAAGAATTCTCTGGCTGGGCCTGAAGGGTTTTTAAAGGCATTAAATACTGGCCAAGTTGTTTAACAGCATCGTCGTAAGGATGCGAACTAATGTAAAGACCAAGCAATTCTTTTTCCCAAGCCAACAATTCAATTTTTTCGGCCGGCGGACTCGGACGAAGTTTTAATTTTTCCATGGCCAAAGCCGGCGAAAGATCAAAGAGCGAACTTTGATTTTGGGCCTGTTTTTCTTTTGACTCCTTATTAAAATGCAAAATCTGTTCCATGTTTTCGAGTAAACACTTGCGTTCGCCAAAACAATCCAAAGCTCCAACTTTGGTTAAGGCCTCGATAGCTTTTTTGTTAAAAGCTCGATGGTGAATACGAGAAGCAAAATCCGCCAAATCTTTATACAAGCCGTTGGCCTGACGCTCGGCCACAATCGCCTCGACCACTTCCTTACCCAAATTTTTAATCACTACCAAACCGAAACGAATAGTCTTGTCATCAATATAAGTAAAGGTTGGTAGCGACTCATTAATGTCCGGTGGCAAAACCGCAATACCCATACGTTGACATTCTTTAACGGCATCAGAAATCGTTTCGAGATCGGCCGATTCTGCGGTCATTAAAGCTGACATGTACTCGGCCGGATAATTGGCTTTAAGATAAGCAGTTTGATAGGCCACCATGCCATAGCTCGCGGCATGGGCCTTGTTAAAACCGTAAGCCGCAAATGGCTCGATTAATTTCCATAAGTCCTCGGCTTTCTTTTTAACCAAGCCATGTTTAATCAAACCGGCCAAAAGTTTTTCTTTTTGCTTGGCCATTTCTTCGGGAATTTTTTTACCCATGGCTTTTCGCAATTTGTCGGCCTCAAGCCAAGAATAACCACCAAGCTTAATGGAAATCAACATGACGTCGTCTTGATAAACAATAACTCCATAAGAAGTATCAAGAATTTCTTCAAGTCGAGGATCAAGATATTTAATAAGCGAGGCGTCGTATTTTCGACGAATGTATTCAGGAATCGATTCAATCGGACCCGGACGATACAAAGCCACCATAACCATGATGTCTTCGATACGAGTTGGTTTTAGTTCCATGAGGTACTTGGTCATGCCGTCACCGTTTAACTGAAAAGTACCCATGGTGTTACCGTTGGCCAAAAGCTCAAAGGTTTTCGGATCATCAACGGGAATTTTTTCGATTTTAATATCAACCCCCTTAACCTTGCGAATAATTCTGACGGCGTCTCCGAGAATCGATAAGTTGCGAATACCCAAAAAGTCCATTTTGAGCAAACCAGCAGCTTCGACCGATTTCATTTCGTACTGAGTAATAATTCGGCCTTCTTTGGTTTCAATTTGTAACGGCGTAAAATCCGTGAGCGGAGTTGGCGAAAAAACTACTCCGGCGGCATGGATGGAAACGTGACGGGCACAACCTTCGATTTGTTGAGCCAGATTAATAAGTCGACGAACATCGGGTTCGGTATCATACCGATTTTTTAAATCCGGAGTTTCTTCGAGGGCTCGTTTTAGGTTCATAGGAAAACCCTGACTGCCCATCGGCACCAATTTGGCGACTTGGTCAACAAAAGAATATTCGTAACCCAAAGCTCGGCCGACGTCGCGCAAGCTGCCGCGAGCCAACATGGTTCCAAAAGTACAAATTTGAGCAACTTTATCTTTACCGTATTTCTCGGTAACATAAGCAATCATTTCGTCACGACGATTATCGGCAAAGTCACCGTCAACATCAGGAGCCGAAGGCCGCTCCGGATTCAAAAAACGTTCAAAAGGCAATTTATATTTAATAGGGTTAACTGTCGAAATACCAATAGAAAAACTGACGAGCGAACCGGCCGCCGAACCACGAGTTGTTGTCATGATACCGTTTTTTCGAGCCCACTCAATATAATCGGAAACAATCAAAAAATAAGGAGCAAAACCTTTAAAATCAATAACCGAAAGTTCGTATTCTAAACGATCTTTCATTTCTTGTGTTACTTCGCCGTCAATTTTCTCGGGCAATTCATTAAAAGCCCGCTGGCGCAAATATTCAAGGTGAGTTAAGCCGTCGGGCACCTCGAAATGGGCGAAGTTCCATTTATCGAGTTCAAATTGCAGTTCGCAACGATCGGCAATTTTACGAGTATTTTCGATGGCCTCGGGTAAATCTTTAAAACGCGAGATCATGTAATCGGCGTCAACCAAAGAGGCGTCATAATCATGAGTTTGAACACGCTCAAACATGTCCAGAGTCCGGCCATCTTTAACACACTGCAAAATTTTCCAAGCTTCGTTATCTTGAGGTTTTAAATAAAAAACATTTTTCGTGGCCACGATCGGTACCCCCAGTTCTTTACCAAGCTCGGCCAGTTTGGCGTTAACCATTTCTTGTTCGGGAATCTCGGGCCGATCGACGAGTTCCAAGAAAAAATTATTGGCCCCAAAAATTTCCACATACTCAACAATCAATCTTTTGGCCTCGTCGATGTTTTCATTAACAATGGCTTGATCAATATCACTAAAGCGACCACCAGACAAAGCAATTAAACCATGCTCTTTGCCTTGGCAAAATTCTTTCAACAATTCCTTATCCATTCGCGGCTTGTAATAAAAACCCTCGATAAAACTTAACGAGGAAAGCTGAACCAAATTTTTATAGCCAGCCATGTTCTCGACCAACAAAACCAAACGCTGAGGCTTAGCGTCCATTTTGCCACGTTTCTGATGACGGCCGTTCGGCGCCAAATAAGCATCAAGCCCGACAATCAGTTTCAACTCTTCGTCTTTACACTTACGATAAAAATCAATGACACCATAAAGCACACCATTGTCGGTTAAGGCAAAAGCGTCCATTTCCCGCTCTTTTATAGCCTTAATCAGAGGCTTGGTTTTAGTCAAAGCCTCAAGCAGCGAATAATGGCTGTGGACATGAAGGTGAACAAACCCCCCTTCGCGAGGGCTTCGAGGGGCAAGTGGAGATTTATCTGGCATAAAATTCTTACTTTGATTAGATTAACATTTTAAGCCACGAAAAGCCAGAACAAAAAGGTCGTTTTGAACACGAAAATTATTGACAAAAAAAGAAAAATAAGGTTAAATAACTCGTCCGCTCTTTTCCACCTCATTCCATCGGAGTAAACAACAATGTCGCCAAAACAAAACTTTTTGGAGAGTTATCTCGAGAAGCTGTGGCAGGACACCAAAAAGTTCTTCCAGCTGGCTCAGCGTCAACATGACCAAGCCCGCCAGGCCGAACTGACTGTCTTGCACAACAGTATTTTCCATAAGTTGTTAGAGCGTTTGAACCAACTCAATTGGACAAATCAAGAGACTGTGAACCGGACTTTGCGTCCGTATCACAACGGCCTGACCCAGGAACGAGCCGACTACATCACCATCATGAAAAACACCCGCACCAAGGCTCCGGCTAATCTTTGGCAGGAGTTTGTGAAGCAGGTTCAAACCGAGCTCTGTCGACTGCGTGTCCAGATGACGACCGAGACTGGACACCGAAACGAAGAACTGACCGCCGGCCAAGAGATCGCCGGGCAAACCGCGAACCAAGACGGACTTGAAGCCGTTCTAGAAGACCTCGGGACCTGGCCGATCGACAACGTTTTTGGTGACGCGGCCCGAAGCCGACTGCTTCGGGCTCTCCGAGCCCTGAAAGCCGAGGAAAACGTACGAGCTCTGGGAGCTCTGCGCCTGACGGTCTTGGAAGTGGTTGCTGGTCAAGAAACCATTGCTCGCCTTCGCGGCGATCTGCAGGCTGCCGAAATCATGCTTGAAGAGGCTGCGGCTCAACCTGCACCAAAGCCACCAGCTCCGGTTTCACAAGAAGAAACCGAGGTCGAAGACGACGACTCGAACATCCTCGCTGACATCATCAAGGAACGCATCGGCGACATCGAAACCGCACTCGAACTTCTGGAAGAAGAGTTGGCCGAGGCCGAACAACGCTCGATGTACTTGGCTGCTTGGATCTCTCGAGCCGAAGAGCAGTTTGCTAGCGAGACCGCCAGACGTCGACTTCTGACTTCTAGAAACGAACGCTGGAAGATCGACACCTGGACCAGCTTGGTTCGCGGTCGAATCGAGGCGATTCGCACCCAACAAACAGAAGTCGAACGAGTGATCGCGCCATTGGCTCGCTTCAAGCAACGCCTGAGTTCAGAACTCGGCGCGCTCCGAACGGTCTTGGAGTGTCTTGACTCCGAAGTTGGTCTGCACAAGTCCTCTTCCCTCCCCGTCTGGGAGGAACCGAATCTCGAAAGCCTTTTCTCGGAAGACACAGACACTCCGGTCAACGAACCGATTCCTCTGCCCACAGAAACATCCAAGGTTCCTGTCGAGCAGGTCGAAGACCTCCCTTTCGACACCAACTTCGATAAAGACGCCGCTCAATCTGTGCGTGAGTTCGAAGCCTTCTTGGCTAGCTTCCAGGGTCAGAGCCAAGCGGAAATCAAACGCCGCCTGCCTCTTACCCCGACAGAAAAACAGGAAAGGTACTACGACCTGCTGATCGAAAACTTGCGGCAAGGTAGTTTCCTGTCAGCTCTCAAGATGGCGATCACTGTTCTGAATGCGGCTCGCCGAAACGGCCAGCCAGTCCCACGGCTGTCAAAGACCGTGATGACCCTCATGAAGTCGCGGGGTGTCCGCATCTCAACCTTCACTGGTTCTGAAGCCACTGATGCCGGCCGGGCCCTGGGCTTGGTTTTCATCCTTGGTCTGATCGACCCGCGTTGGCAGATCGTCAATCGAATGAGAACTGGTAGTCGCTGGGGCCTGGGCAACGAACTGACTGACCTTGGTCGGATCTTTGCCAACATCTGGACCCAAGACTTGCTGGCCTCTGGACAAATCAGCCGCGAACAGATCGCCGCCATTGTCCAAACCATCAAGGAATGGGACGAACGAGAAAACAAAAAAAAGCCGACCTGACCTGAAGGGGTCCTGTCGACAGAGTATCTTGGCTGCCCGCGAGACTTGCGGACGGCCTTTTTTAACTGCTTAATATCTGGCTAGAAACGCAAGCGCCCGAGGATCTGGTAGACACGACCAAAGAGGTCGGGGTTGGCTCCATCCTTCGCGGCCACGTGAGCTTCGATAATGTAGCGAGCCAACTCCTCGCGCACCCGACCAGTCGCCATCTTCTGCATACGCTCGACCTGGGTGTGACGTGTGTTGATGACGATGACGTTGCCAGCTCGGACATGGCCGGGCGCTTCGGAAACGCAGGCAAAGGAGATGATGGTGTAGGTCGTGTCCTCGACCCTGACCAACACACCACCGAAGGACGGCGGATTGGGTCGGACACCCTGCCGCTTGTTCTTCTTGCCAGAACCATTCTTGGTTCCGCCACCACCCTGCCCACCAGGCCGTGAAGGCTTGGTACCGGGCTTGCGAGTAGGGCTCGCGCCGTTGTCGCCAGGTTCGGGATCGACCGAGTCGTCCGGATCACCAAAGCTCTGAGTGAAGAGCCTGGCCACCTCGCCCAGACGACCCTCGATCGGGCCCCTGGGCTTGGCTTCATTGCCGACCAGCTCAGCTGCCAGCGGCGCGCCGTAGATGTTCAAGGCGGCGATCAGAGCTTCGCCTTGATCCGAGCGCCAGTAAGCGGTGGCGATGCCACCGCGCCCAGTCTCGGACTGCTTCTCGAGGGAGCCAGGCACCCAGATCTCGCCCTGCAGTTTGGGGTGCAGGAGTGAGGTCTCGAGATTTCGACGCACCGCCGGAGGCAGTGAATCAAAGGAGGCCACCGGGCGACCAGAGACAGCGTCGATGATCCTCGCCCGATCGTTCTGGCCAGTGACTTCGGCCACAGCGAAACAGATGCGTACGCTAGCGTGGTCGAAGGCCGGCAGAGGTGGAGTCTCGGTTTCACGCTCGGCTTCTAGCCGACGCAGCGCCACCTGGACACCTTGGACACTGACCCGGCACGGCCGGATCGGCAACAACTGGGTCAGGCGCTCACGGAGTTCGTCCGGGCTGATCGAACCGTTGAAGCCATGGACGAGGATGCAGGCGAAAGACTCCTTGGTCGGCAGACCAGGCAATTCCATCCTGACCTTCTCGGCCAGGACTTCGTTGCCGCTGAAGACATCGGTGACCAAGAGTCCATAGCGGGCGATCTGGCGCTCGCCCTGGGGGCGAGTGATGATCTCAAAACGGTCGGCGGTCGAAAGCCCGAAGGCCGCGAACTTGCCAAGACCGTGAGTGCCATGAAACCTGGCGTCGGCGCGATGAACCGACTCGCCTACCAGGACGTAGTCAGCAATGACCTCGTCGGTGAAGCCAGGTCCGTTGTCGAGAATGGTCAGAGCCGGCGCATCTGGCGAGAGCGGGTGTTCCCCGGTCTGCCAGAAGCGCACCTCGATCACCGGCTCGACTCCGCGGCGGGTAGCCGCGTCGAGACCGTTGATGACCAGCTCACCAACCATGGTGGCCGGATCGCGGTAGAGCCTTGAAGACACAGCCAAAACCAGACCGGTGGTCGCGCGGAAGCACAGGGACTTGCGGGAAGTACTCACGAGTTTTTTCCTCCGTTGAAGGCACTGATGGCCAGATCGAACTGACTGAGAAGGTCGGTGAACTCTTCCGGGAACGGCAGACTCAAGGCCAGCGCGTTCCGGTAGCTGATCATGACGAGAGACGGCAGGCGACGCTGGGCCGCTTGTCGCCGCGGATCATCGGCTGGCAACCCGGCCAGTCGGCCGAGTTGGCGGTTCGTGAGCTTGAGCAGACACTCGAGATCTTCGAGACCAGTCAAGGACTCAACCACTGTCCGAGAACAGTCCGTTGTCTGGCCTGGCGACTGGCGAGGCGGCGGACGACGAGGCGGCCGCAACGAAGTTGCGATTATTGGTGCCCCGCTTTCGCGTAGCGGCCACTCGGCCTCGCTCGGCCACAAGTTATCTCGGAAACGCCGGCCCATGAAACGACGATAGTTTTGCTGTTCGTCGCGGGTCATGAGAAAGACAGAATTCTGGGTTTCTTGCCAGAGTTTAGCCATGACAACAGGTGGCAGCAATTTCTTGACACCGGACACCAAGGCACCGATGATCTTGATCTCGCTACCCACCCGCAGGCAGGCCACGGTCTTCTTTTCTTGAACTCGATACCAATCATGAACAGCTTCACGAAGCTCGGCAGTCCGTTCTTGGCTGAGAACTGGGAATGATGGCATCTTCTTTCCCTGGGTTAAGAGTTGTTAAATAGCTTTCCGTATTAAAGTTTACGGCTAACCATTTAAACACTAAAGACTTTTTAAGTCAATAAATACTTCTTGATCTGAAAATGTACCAACAGCTTCGATCAATCGTCCGGCGTTAGGCCGATAACCAGAGATTAAAAAATTTCCGCGCTTGACCCCGATAAAATTCATGGCCACGGTCGCTATCTCCAGAGTCGGCGTACCATAAGCCATAAAAGTCATTGCTTTCATATTACCAACAATGCCAGGTTTATCATATTCCAAATTTTAGCTATAATGGTATCAAACTTATGGAACTCAACACTTTATACGCCATCTCTATCTTGATTGGCGTGGCCGGGCTTTTGCTTCTGGCAAAACAATATGGTCAAAAAAAGTCAGGAGTAAAAAACTCTGGAACTTTTACTCAAGACATTACCGAATTGGCGCGGCAAAAAAATCTCGATCCTTTCGCCGGTCGCGAAGCCGAAGTCGAACGGACAATTCATATCTTAATGCGCAAAACCAAAAACAATCCTTTGCTTATTGGTGCTCCGGGTGTTGGTAAAACCGCAATTGTTCATGGTTTGGCGCAACTGATCGCAAAAGATCAGGTGCCCGAAGGTTTAAAAAACAAAAAAGTCCTGTCACTCGACTTAACCGCCTTAATGTCGCAAACCAAATACCGCGGCGAGCTGGAAACAAAAATTCGAGCCCTAATCGAAAGTTTGGAAAAACAAAACCGCCAAGTTATTCTTTTTATTGACGAAGTTCACATGCTGGTACGCACCGGCAGTGCCGAAGGTTCGGTAAACCTTAGTGATGTCTTTAAGCCAGCCATGGCTCGTGGCGATTTACAAATCATCGGGGCCACCACCTGGACCGAATACACCGAGTTTATCAAATCGGACAAAGCTCTCGATCGCCGTTTCCAACCGATTTTGGTTGACGAACCAACCCCAATCGAAGCCTTACAAATATTAAAAACTCTAAGACCTGAATACGAAAAATTCCATCAAGTAAAAATTTCCGACAAAGCTTTGGAAGCCGCGGTAAAATTGTCAGATAAAAAAATTAAAGGCCGATTCTTGCCAGATAAGGCCATAGATCTTATCGACGAAGCCTCGGCTAAAGTTGCCATCGAAGTTTCCCGGTCGCATCACGGCACAACTCTGGGTGTTGTTCACGCCGCGGCCAAAAACAAAACCGGCAAGGTGACTGAAAAAGATATTGAAGACGTAGTCGATCAATGGATTATTCATTCCCAAGCCGAAAAAAATCGTGACGCTCGGTACGAATCATAAATGTTTCTCGTTTTACTGTTCACACCTCTCCAAG